>Ga0180438_10000930_pt1 | contig 53582 bp, 58 predicted proteins | sample SS_ome_12_FD_132455 | JGI IMG/M metagenome (GOLD analysis project Ga0180438, IMG submission 132455) | Hypersaline lake sediment archaeal communities from the Salton Sea, California, USA - SS_3_D_2 metaG | ecosystem: Environmental > Aquatic > Non-marine Saline and Alkaline > Hypersaline >...
CCGGACTTGCTTCGTTACCCAATTGGTCATCGGTTTCTCCTGAGCTGCCACCAGACTTGCCACCAGACTTGCTCCCGGACTTGCCCCCAGACTTGCCCCCAGACTTGCCTACCGACTTGCCTATCGACTTGCCACCAGACTTGCCACCAGACTTGCCCCCCGACTTGCCACCGGACTTGCCTACGGACTTGCCCTTGGACTTGCCTTTGGACTTGCTTCGTTACCCAATTGGTCATCTGTTGCTCCCGACTTGCCCCCAGACTCGCCAGTAGACTTGCCCCCGGACCTGCCTCTCGACTCGCCTACTGACTTGCCCCCAGACTTGCCTACCGACTTGCCTATCGACTTGCCACCAGACTTGCCTGTTGACTTGCCCCCGGACTTGCCCACTGACTTGCCCCCGGACTTGCTTCGTTACCCAATTGGTCATCGGTTTCTCCAGAACAACATATCGGAAAGGTATCACGAAGGCTGGTGGTTGTCAATACATCACTTGAACGTGATGATTTGACCTGGCTGTGCGTTGAATCCGGATGTGCGCGCTTCTTTGGTAGGCTGTTCCTTCTGCCCCATCTCGCTAGCGAAGTCTTTTGTTCGACGTAACGCTACCTGAGACGCAACCAGCAGGTGTTTACATAATCCCGGCTTTCGTTGGGGATTTTTGATGTCGGGCGGCTTATTGATGATCTTGGTGCCTCGCTCTGAGTAGCCTGCCGAAATGGTGCTGCAGCCTATCTGCGTCAGCACCCACTCCAACCGATACGCGAAGTCTTCGCAACTACACCATACCCACACAGGCGTTTTAGGATCAGGAGGCCCGTAGAACCTGATGTAGGTGTATCGTTTGATGCCGGATGGACACACAACACTGCAGCGAGCTTCGTTGTAGTAGATTGGATTTTTGGGTCTGGACCGCTGAAAACCCTTGCGTGAACCTGCTCCGTACTGCTGTGCTGTCACCCGGCACTCTCCTTTACGGCTGTAGTACTCTCGCGGTGTCATGTTGGCCAGTCGGTGCAGGTTGCTACGAGGCAAATCAAACTGTTTCTGTTGAGTCATTTTTATCTCCTACGCAAGTTTTACACTAATTGTCGGGTGTAAAACCTACCTTGATATTAAAGGATAACTTGGAGACGCCGGTGGCCGATAAATTTGAAAACTTCAACCGACATGCCGAACAGCTCCAGCAGTACCCGATGTTGGCCAGTCACGAACTGGAAGGCTACTTTCGCCGCATCGACGAGCTACTCGCACTGGGCGTTCGCGCGCTCTTGGAAACCACTCACTTCGCCGAAGACAACGTCTGTTTTCGTTTGGCTGAGATTGTAGCTGGTAGAACCAAGGCTAAAGTCCATCGCGGCCGTTTTACTAAGGATCGAAAAGCAGCCGGTTTAGGTATCACCATCGGAGCCGGACACCAAAAAATTCTCTCAGTGGGTTTTGATTTGTTTAAGCTCAGCCGAGCCTCGAGAGACCTCGCAGCTCCTTTGGTCCTCCGCGTCTTCCGTAGTCTTCGTCTCCAAAACATCATCTACGAACACATCCTCCGCGCTTTTGTTACCGAGACAAACGATTACCGGGATGTTTGCGTTCAACTGGCTTTACATCAGCAGTACCTCAGACAAGCCGAAGAACAAAACCGAGACGACTTGGTTGATCGCATGCAGACTATCAGTAGGTTGATCGACCAGAAAGAGTTGATTGAGTGCCGCATTGGCTGTATGGATTCAAATACACTGTTCGGTACGGTGGCGTTGCTTCATCGCTACGTCGAGCAGATAGACAAAATTCAAGACACGTTGGTCAAAGCATATCTCCGCAGCATCCCCAAGATAGTGCGTGAGTTTGCTCGCTCCGATTTGGATGCAATGGACATCTTCCAGGCCGGTTGTTTCGGTCTCATGCACGCCGTCAAGGTGTACGACTACCGAAGTCGAGCTGGATTTGCTCGAGTGTCCCGTCAATGGATTAGACAGCGAATTCGTATCTTCTTAAAGGAGTCTGGCGGTCCCACCGTACGCCTGCCGCCTAACGTCTGGCAAGATTACCAGCGCTACACTAACGCGGAAAAAGAACTTCGAGCCGAGCGCCCCGGTGACGTTGTCCTTAGATCTGATGTAGCTGATAGACTAGGCTGGAGTATTGACAAGGTAGAGCAAACTATCGAAAAGGTCGCGATGTGTCAGATTGTTTCTTTGGACGAAGAAACTGCTGTAGACGCAGATGAGTTCACCGAACGCGAAGCTATCATATCGGATAATAAGGAAGAGGAAGCGGAGTTGCTTCGCCAGCATCAAGAGCAGGTGAAGAACATTGTACAGCACCTGTCAAAGGAAGACAGGCACCTGATCTGTCTGCGCTACGGCTGTGTCGAACTGATTGACAACGACAAGCTAGACGCCGACGAGGTAATAGAAGAACTGTACCGTCAGCTAGCGTGTAAGGCACTTGTACAGCAGTTTGTGGCCGAACGTGTTGACGAAGTAAATTCTACTCTGCTTCCAGCAGATGGTTCGCTTCAGTAACTAAATTCTTGTAAAACCAACTCAACCAAAACCGCACGGCTGATTTGGTCGTGCCAAACTCCACAGGAGGACGCATCAAAATGGGTAAGCAGTACAAACGTGGTCAAAGGGCCTGGGGTGAGCAGCCGGGACGACGTAATACCGACAAATGGGATAGTGACGTTGTAAAGCTCGATGAACCTGCGATCGGAAAGTTCGCCCTAGTTCGCCCGGTTGGCGGTGTCGTTACGGTCAAGACCCACAACATCCGATTCATCTCTCCCAAGGATGGAAACGAAACAGGGTACATGGAGCTGTGTCCCAATTGGGATATCGCAACTCAAGAGGATATTGACGGCGGTTGTAACATCTGTAAGGACTTCCACTACGGTCTTCAGATCGAAGATCCCAAGTATGAGTTCCTGAAAATGCCCCAGAAGTATCGATACTTGTTTCACGCGTTCCACATAACAAACATCAAGGAGAATAGGGAACCTTCTTTTGGTTGTGTGGGTACTCACGTGTTGGGTATGCAGGCCATCGAAGAAGTTATGCTGACTCAAGGTTCGATGCCGGATGATCCCGCTAACGGTTACTGTCTGACTTGGTTGGTCACTAAACCCAAGGTGGCTAAGTTTAAGAAGGACGTCAAATTCCAATCGGGGCCCAGTATTAAGGTGAAGGACCTAGGTGACGGTAAGTGGGGCGTCAAAGTAGGCAGCCGTAAGGTCGTGGGCGTAGAGCAGGATTTGATCGCCGCTATCGCGACTCCGCCTAAGCCTGAAGAGCAACATAAGAAGCTTGTTGACCTGGGTCTTTACTCTCTCTTGAAACGAGTTTCTGGGGATGCCTACTCAGTCGGTGGTTCTGTTGCCGATCACGATGACGAAGACATCGACGGCACTGATTGGGATGAAGGCGAAGCACCCGCAGACGCTGACGTAGATGATTGGGAAGAAGAGGAAGAGGAAGAGCCCAGTGCTGAATCTTCTTCGGACACCCAGGATGATGACGATGACTGGGAGGAAGAAGGTAGTTCTTCTGAAGAAAGCCCTGATGCAGACGATGACTGGGATGCTGATGGTGACGAATCATCTCCCGAGGACGTGTCTGCTGATGATGACTGGGACGCTGAGGAAGAACCCGAGCCTGAACCAGAACCCGAGCCGCCTAAGAAGAAAAAGAAGGCAGCTGCTAAGAAGAAGGCAGCTAAGAAGAAAACGGCTTCTAAGAAAAAGAAGGCAGCACCTAAGAAGAAGGCAGCTCCGAAGCCTGAACCAGAATCAGATCCTGATGCTGATGATTGGGATGATGACGACTGGGACTGATTAAACGCCCGCGGTGCTACGGTGCATTCAGTGATGGTCCTGAATGCACCGAGTGCCGCTGGCTTCCGTTATGCGTGGACTTGGAATCTGACTTTTGATGGTGGTGATGCTTGGCACGTAAAAAGAAAACCAAAACAGAAGAAACTCCCGGGCTCGATGCTGCAGCAGCAATCCTCGAGACGTTTGATGAGTACAAAGAGGTACGCTGCGTGTCGTTGCAGAAGGGCGGTAGAGTCGAAAACACCGTCAGCACCGGATCTCTTATCTTGGACTTGATTTTGGGCGGCGGTTTACAGCGCGGTCGTATCGCCGAGATCTACGGTCCTGAGGGGTCTGGCAAAACCACCATCATGTTGAGTACGATCGCGATGGGCCAGCGTGCCGGCATTCCTTGTGCGTTCTACGATACCGAACATTCGTTAGACCCGACATACATGAAGACTTTGGGTATCGACCTAGAGTACATGGTTACCGTTGGTGGTAAGAAGATTCCGGGCTTTTTCTATTCGCAACCGGGCGCTGGAGAGTCCGTCTACATGCACGTACTCAAAACGTTGGATCATATGAAAGATATTGATCCAGAAGTTCCAGGACCACCTACGGTACTGCTTTGCATCGACAGTTTCGCTGCTATGTTTTCTGAAGCAGAAGACTTGGAGAAGTCCGGCAAGGGCGGACTTGGTCGAGACGCCCGGATGCATTCTACGTGGTTGAGGCAGCTTAAAGGCAGGCTGCGTGCCAAGGGTGCTTTGTTGTTTGTGACGAACCAGTTGCGTATGAAACTCAATCTAAAAAACCCAAATCAAAACCCCGAATCGCGCCCTGGCGGGCACGCGATGAAGCACTATGCCGACTACGTAATTCGTGTATCTGCTTCTAAGAGTGCCAAAGCTGATGCTCAAGGTTTGGAACGTCAGCACATGTACATTCGTACGGTCAAAAATAAGTGCTTCCCTCCTTTCCGCCAATGCGAACACGAGCTAATGTTGGGTAGAGGTCTCGATAAAAAAGAGGACGCAACTCAGTTTCTCAAGGCTATCGGCAGACACGAAGTCCGAGGGTCGTTCCAGAGAGTCAAACTCAAGCCGTTCGATACCGGGAAAGGCATGGCGTCAGCCAAGTACCGAGAGCTGACAGAGTCGCCCGAATTTAGGGAGTACTGCTTCAATATTCTTAGGTCAGAGAAAGCTTACGCAGCGTACTTCAAGCAGTCCAACTACATGAACTACATCTACGATGCAACCAAAGAAGACCTCGCTGATGCGGAGGTGCCGGAATGACAGTTTGGCGTACCGACGAAACAGGACGGCCGATCTGCTGGACCAGCGATGCAACAGCAAACTACAAGTCAGACCATCAGTTAAACGATCGTGATGAAGTGCTTGATTATGTCAATAAGGCGGACCAACGCATCATCAAATTGATCTTGAAGTATATTCGGTCGTTGGAGCAGTAACGATGTCGAAGCGCCGCATCTCAAAAAAGTCCGGTTGGGTAGACCCTTGCAGTTTACCCAAAGGACCCAATGGGCGTGCGCTTTGCCGTTTTTGTTATCGAGAAGTACCTCGTGGCCGTAGAACTTTCTGTAGCGACGTTTGTGTACACCACCACAAACTGCGTACGCGCCCTGCTTACGTTCGTCAGTGTTTGGCTAAACGGGACAAAGGTGTGTGCGCAGTTTGTGGTCTGGACACGCAGACTACAGCTCGACAGATGACGGCAAATAGGCCTGGTGGGGTGCAGCAACGTAAAGAGTGGGAAAGAGATTTTGAGGCCAAACTAGGAGCGGCTCCGGGATCAAGAAGGTACTTTAGATACTGGGACGCCGACCACATCAAACCGGTCGCAGAGGGTGGTGGCGAGTGTGGTCTAGGCAATTACCAGACTCTTTGCATACTGTGTCATAAAAAGAAAACAGCAGAACAGCATACACGTGCCGCACAGCAGCGGCACCAAGCAGAGGAGACACCGATGGCTAACGAAAAACCTAACGCGAAAGAACTACAAGATCGACTCAAAGAGTGGATGACCGACTCAGACAACAACCCGCACCGGCTCGTCAGTGCGAGTAAATTGGCCGAGCTGGCTAAGGCGATGGATCCAGACATCCGCGGCGCCAAGAAGATTCAAGCCAAGTTGGTTCGTGAAGTAGCGCTGATGCTCAAAAAAGCCATGATGCGTTGCTACGACAATAAACGTGCAACGCTCCGCGACTCCGACATCTAAGAGCCACCCGTGACCAGATTCATCCATACGGCGGATCTGCATCTTAATGCGCAGCGCCGCCAATTTCCGAACTACTTGTTGCGGGCGTCGTGGTTGCTCGCTGAGATTGAAGACCTAGCAGTCGAACAGCGGTGTGACTGTATAGTGGTAGCGGGAGATATCTTCGAGCAACCCAACACCACTATCGCAGAACGCCAGTTGTTGTCTGACTGGCTAGGTCGACTATCGATACCCATTTTGATGATCAGCGGAAACCACGACGCCCGTAGCCATACCATCGGCGACACTTGCATCAGTTACTTATCGTCACTTAAGTTGCACCTTCATTTGATTCATGATGGTGACCCAAGGATAGTTAACGCCTTTGGTTGCTATTGGTTACTTTTCCCGTATCACGGATGGACCGATCAAGAGCTTCGCTTGATCGTACGTACGATGGTACACAGAATTCGCCTCAAGAAGCCTGATGTACCTATCGTAGCGGTGATGCATGAGGCCGTCAAAGGAGCAGTAACGGAGCGGAACATAGAAGTAAAGCAATCGGAACAAATAACGCTGATACCGGAACTTGGTCCGACCTACTGGGCGCTGGGAGATATCCATACGCCTCAGCAAATACTACCTAACGCATACTACTGTGGCGCACCCTATCAGGTTAACTTTGGTGAGTTTGCTGATCAGAAAGGTGTTTTGCTGGTTGATACCGATGACCCGGAGCATCCGCAGCAGGTTTTCTTCGATTGCCCATACCCACTGGTAACGCTGCGAGAACCACCCAAAGAATGGCCTCTGTTTGGTCGCTACGACGGTGAGTGGGACGATAGTATACCTGAGCATATTCTGTACCGACCTACTCAAGCAGAGCCTACACCTGAGATAGAACTACAGCGAGCTAGGGTGCCGTTGCTGCATCGATTGGAAGAAAAACTAATCGAGCAGCAGCATCCGGAAGAACTACTTCAAATGACCATCGACATGGCTACTAAGATGGTGGAGGATTTGAGTCTTGAAGCATAAGATGCTTTTGTTGAGTTTGACGGTTGCGTTCGTAGCTGCTTTGTTGCTGGCTACTTTGGTGTCTGGGTGTCACAGGTGTAAAACTGGAACCATGCGGTGTAGTGGTACCGAAGTGCAACTGTGCGCGCCCAACCACCAATGGAAGACCGTGGTTGATTGCAGTAAACTCAAACGGACCAAAAAGAAACACGTGTGCGTGAAGCTGCAAGAGAACCGATGTAGTTGTCGTGCTGAGGAGACTGCCAAATGAGCCTGACACCTGAATTGGTAAAAGAGTTCTACCGAGACGGCTTACGGTCTTATGGAGCCCGCATTAAGTCTAAAAAAGACAGCGACATGATGGTGGCGGTTTCCCGGTTTCTTGATCTGATCAAAGTGCAGGATAAGGAGATGTTCCTTAACAGCTTCACTACCACGATCTTCGATACCATCTATGTACCATACGAGGTTGGAGTAGAGGGTGATTACGATTTGTGGGATCAGGTGACAACGCTGGTGCATGAGTTGGTGCACGTGACTCAGCATGACGCCGACAAGTTAGGCTTTTGGTTAAAGTACCTGGCCAGCGGTTCTGATCGTGCACACTACGAGGCACAAGCTTACGGCGCCGATCTCGAGATGCACATCTGGCGAAAAGGCGAACCATACGATTTGAAGACCACTGCGGGGTATCTAGATCACTATGGACTCGAGCAAGAGCACATTGACTTCTGTTATGTCGAGCTGCTTACGATCAACGACATCATCCAGAACACCGACGCTGCCGTTAATCCTGTAGCTGCTTGGGCGATGGATTGGCTGGAGCAGCGTGTTCCTGAAATGAAATACACGGAGGCGTAACGATGTCTGATTTGAACTGGCTGAGCAGTAGAAAGGCAGCAGAATGGACCTAGTTAACAAGTATCGCCCGACCAAGCTCAGTCAGGTGATAGGGCAGCCTGACGCTGTAATGACCATTAGAGGCGTTCTGCGGCGGCGCGAGGAAGTCAACCCGGTGACGTTGTTTTGTGGTCCGTACTCGTCCGGCAAAACCACACTGGCTTGGATGTTGGCTCTGTACGCCAACTGTAGCGAGCCTGGCGAGGACGGAGAAGCTTGTCGTAAGTGTGATTCTTGCCTCAACATCATCAAAGCAATCAAAGAAGGTACTGACGGTCGGTCAGTCATCGAGAAACCGGTATCGGAGCGAGGTATCGACGCCATCCGTTCGCTCGAAACGCAGGCTCGGTACGCATGCCAGGACCGCTACCGTTGGTTCATCATCGACGAGGTGCACAATCTAACCAAACCAGCGTTTGACGCTGCGCTTCGCTTGTTTGAAAAGCCTCCCAAACAGGCACGGTTTATTCTTTGCACCACAGAACCAGAGACGCTACCAGGCACAATCCGCAGCCGTAACTTCATCTTTGAGTTACAGAAAATTGAGCCTGCTACGACGGCCAAGAGGTTGCTGTGGCCTGTCTGCAAGCAAGAGAAGTTCAAAGTAAGCAGAGATGTACTGCTGAAGATCGCCGACAAGGTAGACGGCCATCCGCGTGATGCGCTCAATCTGCTGTCTCAGTGGGTAGCGGCTATAGAAGGCGGGGCGGAGCCTAAAGACGTTTCTCGTATGATGGCCAAACTGGATACCGCAGCCCCCTACGAAGCCATTCGACACTACTGTAAGGCTATTCTGCACGGCAAGGTAGGCAAAGCTCTATACGTTCTTCAGTATACCAAGGGTCATGAGTACGTTATCGGTCGTGTCATCGAAATGCTGCAGCAGGTTTTGTATCGGTGGGTGCACGCAGACCATCTGGCTGATCCACGTTTCGAACAAGATATTTTGGCTATCGATCCTCCTATGCCAAATGACAATAAAATCAAACGTCAATACATAGTAGATATGGGTAAGGTGCTGCAGGTGTGCTTAGACGCGCAAGATCGCATTAAGCAGTATCGGTGCAACAACCAAGCTGTGCTGGAAGCAGCAGCAATCGATATTTCAACCATCACAGCATCATGGAAATGACGATTGCCTAATATTCGTTACCACAGTCTCCGGTTTAAGAATGGATTCGCTTACCGCGAATGTGAGCTTCCTTTTGACAATCAAGGACTAGTGCTGGTACGTGGACTCAATCTGGATGATGGCGGGTTTCTGGGTGCAGGTAAGACATCTTTGTTTGATGTGTTTAGTCTGCTACAGACGGGTAAGATAGGAAAGCAACGCAAAGGCGAACGTATCCTGGCAGATGACGTTGTCAACCTAAGCGTGGGAGCAGGATTCGAAGCCAGGCTGCGGTTTGACGTGGATGGTCATCCGTACGAAATCGTACAATGCCGTAAACACCATCGATGGGGTAACGCCTATAGAATTATCGATGTTGATGCAGGCAAAAACATTTTACCACACAGCAGTCGTAAGAAACCGCAGCTGTGGGCACTGAAGAACATTCTGAATCTAGACGAGAAGAGCTTCTTCAACTTGGTCTATATGGCACAAGATTTCTCTAATGTGATGCTGCATGGAACTGACGGAGACCGCCAACAAAACCTAATCAAGATTTTTGGTTTGGATGCCTATGACGACCTGCTGGCGAGGACCAAACAGAAACTGTCTTCGCTACAAGTGACAGCTCGCGACATAGATACACTCCAAGAAGAGCTTCGTAGTATCGATACACAGCTGCAGGAGTTCACCGAAACACCAGACGAACTGCTACTGCGGTTGGAAGCCGCTCGCCAACAACAGCTTGATCTGCAGCAGCGACATGATGCTGCCTTAGACCAACAAGAGACACTTCAAGAACGTCTTCGGGCGTTAGAGACGCGTCGTCAGTACATCAAAGACATCAAAGACCTATGGTCTACTTTGCCTGAACCTCCGCTGGCGGACGTACGCGAAGTAGATCGTCAGCTGGTAGATAGCACGAAAACTGAAGTTGCGGCCCTAGAGCGCCGGTTGCTTGATCTGATGAACTCCATTAGATTAGTCGACCAGCGAAGTATTATTGAGAGACGTCTATCCACCTTGGGGTCGTGTGATCCTGATGCAACCCAACTCGAGCTTACTTCCACCAGAGACGAGTTGCGGCGGCTCACTAATGAGGAGCTTCCTCGAGCGGAGCAACGTCTTGAGTTGATTCAGGATATTAGGTCGCTGCAGAAGCCTTTACGTTCAACCACCGTAGTGAGAGAAGAACTTGAGGCTGCAAAAGACTTGCGTCATGACGCCGAACGTGGTATTGCTGAGATCAAGCAAGCGTTGAACAATGATATCTGCCCGACCTGTAAGCGGCCGTACGACGCCGACGCTTGTTCTGTTCAGGATTATGAAGCACAGTTGAAGCGCGTACAACAACAGCTTCGGGACTACTCTACTGATGTGCACGATTTGACGGCAGAGCTGAAGAACACAACAGAGTACGAAGATCTCAAGGCAAAGATAGAAGCTATCGGAGCTAGCGCCAACACAACAGACATTCAGAAACAAATTGGACGTTTGTCTCAGGAAGAAAGTCGCTTGGTTGGTTTGCTGGAAGCAGAGAACATTCGATCTACACTGGAACGGCAGCTCGCCGATCTTCCAGCTGAGTCTACACTGGAACTGCAGAAGCAGAAGAAGGCAACAGAAGCCGCGCTTGACAAAAGCAAGCTTCTGTTGGATGTGGTTCGGCGTGTCTACGAGAAGCTAGCAAAGCTGCGGTTGCTGCCTAAAGGCAAGGTCGCTGCAGTCAAACAGCGTCTCATCGAAGCTGGACGTACCATTAGAGAAGCCAACAACGACATCATAGCGTTGGGCACAGAGCTGGGATCGCTGGAGCGGCGCCACGAAAAACTGTCTTCCCTAGCTACAAGGAAGCTGAAGATCGAGCACGGTATTGCAGAAACCAAAACAACCCAGACAGAAATAAAATGTTTGGAGGGCCTCAAGAAAGCCTTTGGGCCGTCGGGCCTAAAAAGAGAGCGGTTTCGTTCTATATTGGCCGACGCTACTGAGCAGACTGTACCGTACTACACACGGTTGTTGTGGCCGAAGCGTAACGTTGAGTTGGCGTTGGCGGAAGAAGGTAGCGCGGTCAAATTTGAGCTACACCGTGAGGGTCTTGTTACTGGCAGTCGGTTACTATCCGGCGGAGAACGTAACAAGGCCGGATTGAGTCTTTTGTTCGGGATGCGTGACCTCAAAGAAAAATATACCGGACTGCAAACAAATCTCTTGATTTTGGACGAACCTTTTGGTAACCTCGATGCCTATGGAACAAGCTGCTTGCTTGGTGTTTTGGCGGAGCTGCGCCGCCGGTTCGGTACCGTTATGGTGATAGGAAACCAGAACGACGTACTAGCGAGCGATGAGTGGGACCAGACGTGGTGGGTAATACGCGAAAACGATGAAGCACGGCTGTACCGTGATGGCCTACCGGATCGGTACGCGGAAGCGGCTATACGCTATACTGTACAGCCCGACGTTGAACGCTAATGCTCACACACGTACTCAGACACAACTTCTTCTCCGATTGGGCACTGAACTGGCTTCGTCCTTTGTTGCCTAACCGGCCGAGCGCGATATCAGTAGACGAGCGTGGCGATTTGATTTTAGAGTGGAACGAAGGTCAGGAAAACGAGCAAGTATGGTCACCTGCTTACATTGTAAAGCAACTTCAGAAGTCCGAACCAGACGCAACTACCGTGTGCTGTTGTTGGTTTCTTTGTCGTCAGTATGATGACTGTCAAGATACCTCAGATGCAGTAACGGCTGCTGTGGCTGCTCGTCTTTCGGCACAGCTGGGTGTAGCTAGGTGGTACTGGGATGCGCATGGTGCGTTAGTCTCGGTCACCCCTGTCGAAGGCGATGCAGCGCCGACAGCAGACATAAAACTAAAACAAGGTAAAGAAGCCACTCGTTTTGTTTTACTGCCTAGTGGCTGGCTGAGGGACGTACTTGTCAAACATTTGAGAGATCGTGCGTTTCGCCACTATAACGGAGACTCCTCGGGGATCTCTACAGAGATATAACGAAAGCAGGAAGGTAGAGAATGATTGTCCCAACAGTGGCTTTTGCCTATATGACGCCAGAGGCGTTGCGCGTGTTTTTGCAGCTTGCTGGTTTCCGTGTTTCCGTTTTTGACGGGTCTGACGAGTCCTTAGATTTACGCGAAGACAAACCGAGCAGCAACGTCGTCATTTTGCCGAACTTCGCGAAGCGTGGTAAGTTAGCACCTCATGCCGACATGATCGGCAGTTTGGTTGTTCTGACCAATGGGCGTCACGAGGACCTGGTTGAGTTAGACATACCGATTTTAGATAGTGTGGTTGACGGAGAATCGATCAGGCAGGCTCGAGACCGTACACCTACTTATTACACAAAAAAGATTCGCGAAGCCGGTGTCCCTCTCGAACTAACCGCTCCTGTCACTCTTCCTTCTGTACCGGAAGAGGTGCCGACGGAGCCTCCAAAAACACTAGACCAGTGGTTTGACGCTTTGGATCAAGTGTATCCAGGGTTAGGTTCGTTTGACCACGACGTAGAGTACCCAGTATGCCAGTTTGTGCTCGGGCAGCTGAGCCAAACTGAACTGAAGAGCGCCCTCAAGGTTTTGGTTGATCAGGGGGCTGACGCAGAAACGCTAAAGCAGTTCTATCAGTGGCTTGTCCAGCGCGGCAAGAGACTCACTAATGCACTCAAAAGTTATCTGTTAGCAGCAGCACCCATAACGGCAACCGAAGTCGCAAAGAAGTTCAAAGTAGACGCAGCCGATGTGGTTCTGTTAGAGAACATCTACGTCGAGATGCAAGAAACAGAAGAAGGAGATGTTGAAGATGTTTAACGACACTGATGATTGGGACGACATGCCGCTTGACGACCAAGAGGACGAAACGGACTGGGATGAGTCTGCAGAGACTGAAACCGTAGAAGAAGTGGAGGCGCCGGCAGATCCGCCAGTAGAAGTCGATCCAGAAGACCCTATCGTGTTTCCTGAGCAGTTCTACGAGGTTCAGAGTAGCTACGAGCAAGGTGACCAGGTTATTGACGCTGGGACCAGTATTCAAATCAAGTGCGAGAACTGTGCTGTGTGGGAAGCTCCTCTGCAGGCTCGTGGAGGCAAGCCTCTCTGCCGTCCAGGACAGCCATTTTTGCTGCCGGCGAAGGAAGGCGAAGAGCCAGTAAAGTGGCGCATGCAGAGAGATCGCTATAGTTGTCAGGAGCACTTCATTCCGCAAGACATGCAGGATGTGCTGCAGTTCTTGACAGATGACATAGATCAAGTACGCATGCTTCTTTGGTGCTTCCCTACTTTGGCTAAGTTTGTTAAACTACAGAATAGGGTGAAGAGGTTCCACGCCAAGCATGGTGGTGACGCAGAGAAGACCATCAACGCACTGCTGGATTTCGTGGTATTGTTTGAGTCGGAGCAGCAGATTCAGCTGGTGAAGCCTTTCATCAAGCGTGTAGTGGATGGGCTAGCTGCAACTAAGAAACCTCGACGAACCGGCAAAGCTTCCTTTAAGGCCGGCGACGAAGTGTCGTGGGAAGCTCAGCCAGGCGTGCGTGTACAAGGTTTTATTCGGTCCATCGGCGGTCGTAACAAGAATGTGACTATCATTGTCACAGACCCTTACGTCCAGAAGTTGGCTCCAGGATCGACTCAGAAAGCACTCCAGTGGCAACGGCCGGTTACAGAATGGAAGCAGATGAGCCCAGAAAAGGTTTCCTCTATCCCCGTGGTAACTGACGAGTAGATGGAACAGAAACGTAACATACTGAAGGAAGCCCTTGAGGCGCTAGACCGACTAGAAGTCGCAGAAGGCCGTTTGGCCAAGGAAGCGATTCTGGAAGCGCATCGAGACAATAAAGCACTCCAGGCGATCATCAAAATGGCTGTAGGCCCTGATCGCTACTTTGTTCGGCCTCCTGTTAACCTGGTAGCTACGTCAGACCTGAAGCCAGCCGACTCTTGGAGAGAATTTCGACAACTGACGCAGAAACTAAAAAACCGAGAGCTGTCTGGCAACGAGGCCAGAAAGCAGGTCAATAGGTTTTTGGTACGTTGTCGGCCCATTCTACTAAAGTGGTACTGCCGCATCCTGAACCACGATCTCCGCTGTGGCGTCGATCTTATGACGGTCGAGAAGATTTGGGGTAAAAAGTTTCTGTTGTCCGACTCGGCGGGCGAAGATAGCCGGTGGCACCCCAATGGATGTGCACTAGCTAAGAAGTACGAAGACGTCTACAGAGTAACAGCTAAAGGGGAAAAGAAACCTAAGTTTCCTCAAGCGGTGGAGTCTAAGCTTGATGGAGAACGTGCTCTCTTGATTTGCTTTCCTCGGGACGAGGCCATCTTCGTTATTACACGTTCGGGTCGACGCCGTAAGCCTGTTGAGCAGGTTCAGCCGTACGTACAGCAGGTGCTGTCTTTCTGTCGCGCTCTTAACCGAGACACCAATCCCAATAGACCTCTTTACCTGGACGGAGAATTTTTAGCACGCAATTGGAATCAGACTAGTAGTATTGTTCGTCGCACTAAAAACTTCGATTCGGATAAATTTCTCCACGACGTGCGCACCCTTTTGTGGGATTGGGCACCACTAGATCGGTATCTGGCTGGCCGCTTTGACATGAACTGGCTACAACGGAAATCTAGCCTACTGTTTGCTGCGGGGCAGAAAAGACCTACTGATCGGTTGGTTCGCTTTGATCGTAATGTATGGGTAGTCGGACACTCAATGGTGTACGATGAGCAGCAGATGTGGTTTGAGTATAATCGGAGACTTGACGCTGGTCACGAAGGTGCTATGCTGAAAGACCCTTACGCGCCACATGTGTTCAAACGGACGGTCGCTATTGTAAAGATCAAACCAGAAGACGAAGTCACAGGTAGAATCATCGAAGTGCTACCCGGTGATGACCAGAATGCGGCCGTGCCTGACTCTGTTGCAGCTGAAGTTAAGGCGCTGATGGATAGTTACGGTGACGTGGAGAGTGATCCTCCGTATTTACATTGTAATACAAGCAACCCAGACGCCTTGGTGGCAAAAATTAAAACACTAATTGAAGGCGACAACGAGCGGCGCATATCTAAGCATCTGCCTGGCGTAGTTAGTTTTCGTTCAGGCGTGCGTTTAGGTAAATTCATAGTCGAGCTAGAGGATGGCAGAGAGGTTCGTGTCGGTGGCGGTTTTACTATTAAACCAAGGAGGGATCAGAGAACAGAGTTTTGGCGCAAACGGGACGAGCTGATTGGAATGAAAGTAGATTTTAGACAGCAACGTGGTGACACTGCCGATGCAGTATCCAGGTTTCCTCGATTTGTTCGCCTTCGAGAGGACTTATCGTAGATTGTCACAGTAGGAACAAGGAGATATGTAGATGCCGAAGAAACCCAACACAGTAATGAAAGAGATGAGTGCCTCCGAGTTTGGATCACTCCTGCAGGACGGTAAGATCGTGAAGATTCGTGCAGGTAAGGCCACAATTGAGTACACGCGCAAGACGCGGGGTAAGCCCATTACTACTACTTACGATATTAACCTGCAACCTCAGCTGGTGCATGAGTGGGTGGCCGAAGAGGAGATTGCTGCAGAAGCGGCACCGGTTAAGCAGGGACGGAAGCCTGGACCTAAGCCGCAAAGTAAGGGAGCTAAGCGTGGACGGAAGCCTGGACCTAAACCGAAGACAGAGCCCGCGGTGGAACCGGTTGAAGTAGCGGAAGCAGCTGAACCTAAAGCAACCAAGAAGCGTAGGAAGCCTGGACCTAAGCCGAAAGCTGAGAAGACAACCGAAGCAGCTGAACCTAAAGCAACCAAGAAGCGTAGGAAGCCTGGACCTAAGCCGAAAGCTGAGAAGACGGCTCCAGCGCCACAAAAAGAGACGACTCCCGAGGCGGCTCCCAAGAAGGCGCCCAAAACTACCAGTGCTCAGCTTCCTTGGAGTTCGTCAGATGATCTCGACGATGACGACTTTGAGATGTAGCTTCCTGCCTTTCTTGTTCCCTCCTTCACATCTCCAGTTGTAAAGCTTCCTTAGGAGGCCACCTATGGTTTGTCCCCACGATGCTGACTGTGATGTGTTAAAATCGATGCTGCTTACTATGGGTGTTGATTCTGACTATATTTCAGACGCCTGCACAGAAGAAGAGGCGTGTCAGTCTTTGTTTGATAACTTGATGCTGGCACACCATTACCTTAATCTAGAGAACGCTCAGGTGGTCATAGACGCAATCAAGAAACGGTACGACGGCCGGCTGCCGATCGATAAAACCGATGCAGCTATCAAACAGATTTTCGATCGGCAGCCGTTTCAGTGTCCAGAACTAGGCGTAGAGATCCGTCAGCCTTGTCAGGTCAGTAGTTGTGCTTACTGGACCAACCACAGCTGGACGCGCAACTGCGCCTTGTTTTACCGCGTAGATCAGGGACGCGATACTCTAGACCTCAAAGAATTGACATTTCTGTTAGACCGCAGTGTGACTGAAATAAGAAAGAGGACCAATAAGGTCCTGGCGGAGATGCGCAGGTGGGCTTTACATAGTAAAGTAGAGAGCGACACAGTACGTGAAGCTCCCTCTCCAGTGGCCGGTGGTTGCTGTGTTTGTGGTCGTATTGTCGGCAACAAGCGTGCGGTCCACAAACAAGGCTTTAGTTATTGTAGCAGGCGATGCTATCAACAGAAACCTCCTCTGGATTTTAGGATCGAACGGGAATTTAAGTTACCGATCGATCGCGTCCTGAGTATTTGTGTTGATAGCTTTGCAGCAAAGCGGCCTATGTGTCACGCTCTCAACGTCTCATCCAAGCAGCTAGAAGACCTGTGCACCCGCTACGAAATTAACCTTCGCTGCTGACCGGCGGCCTTCGTCCCCAAAATAATGCTCGTACGTGCTGTCGTGTAAACGGCAACACTACATTACTCTCTATCAGAAGGTACTTTCAAAGGGGTATTCCTTTGTCTGCTCAGATTATGTTCAAGATGAACATTCGAGATGACAACCAACCCAACGGTATGGAGATTTTATTATGAGCGATATCGCGAAGAGCATGGCCGCAAAGTTGAAGGAGAAGATCGCCAATCATGAGCGGTCCACCCGCTGTGGGCGCATTGACCTAGAGTTGACTGACTATCGTCAGGTAGGTCCAAACGACTTTGAGGTTTTGGTGGAATACTCACGCGATCGTGGTGCCCCCTCGGTTACTCAGCTGAACGAGTGGGTGACTGCTTCTTTTAGGGGTGGGTTCCGTATGAACCTAGCTACCGTGCGTAATCATCCCGAGGTAAACGCCGTACGGGCGCACCTCCACGAGAACCACATTCCTATGCCGATGAGTCGTAGTGCCAGCATGCTCAAAATTGGCGGCGGGCGCTTCTTGGATCGCCACGAGAACCAATGGGAAGTCCGCCAGGCTCCTAACGGTGAAGATGTACTAGTGCGCTCTAGTGACGTAAACGTTACAGATCTGCTCGAGGAGCGTATGAGCCGTCAGCGGGAAGGGCGCTATGCTAGTGCTCAGTTGGCTCAGGTTAAGACGGCTGGCGTGGTTGATTTGGAGGTAGGCGACACTGTTTTGTACGGCGAGCCTTCTGGTGGTCAGCTGCAGAAAACAGGCGTGCTTGACAGTGTCGGTACAAACGATGTCAAGATCCGCGGCCGTGAAGGAAAACTTCCGCGCAGTTACGTTGTTGATATTGTCGACAAGAACTCTGGGGCCAAAGCCAAACAGAAAAGTTACCTGATCGACTTCTTCAGCGAGTATCTGTTTGCTGGCGATAGGTCGATGGCTAAGAAAGCCGTCGAGTAGCCTTAAGTCTCAGATGTTTCGTTTCCGTTCTGCTCTGTATCGCGAAGCAGGAGCCAAAGACCTAGCCAGAATGGTTCTGGGTTACCTTTGGTCTTGGATCTATCGCGCCGGGTTGACTAAAGAACAGGTGTTGGACTGGTTTCGATCGGTCCTCAGCTGTGACGTCAACCAGAGGTCTGCAGGTGTTATACCTACAGAACTCCGTGACGCAGTTATGCGACTCATGGCACAGCAGAGCTGGAACTGTGGTGATTTCATGATGGCTCTGGAAGAGGAAATAGAAAAACCTGTTCCAGGCTTTAGGTGGAAAACCGAAGCTAAGACCGGCCGTCATGTTCTGGTCAAAGTACGCAGTGATGTCGGTGAGAGGGCGGTTGTTCAGGGTAAACGGTTCGCTGATTCTATTTTCGTAGGAATCTGGTGGACGACACAGAACCCTAAAGGGTCCGCCCACCGCAAATTGTGGAACCAAATCAAACGAGAGGGCGGGTCGGTGTTTTGGAACGAACGTCTTCCAGACGGTGGTCGGCAGTACGGTGCTTTCGTTATTTCGTCTCGCGACGCTGTGAGTGGTGTGGCTGACCGTTTATGTCGGATGACTCAAGATGTAGACTTGGAGGGCGGAGGCGAGCATCGATTAAGCGCTATCAGTATGGCTGGTGTGGCTGAGCATCGTGAGGTTCGCGATTCTGACCAAGTTTGGGCGGGTTGTATTCGCAGCATCAAGTTTACGTGGGAGTACTCTCTCCCAGACCTGCTTAACGGCCGCATCGAAATATTCAAAAAATCAAAAGCCTATAACAATTGGATCAGTTCGATCAGAGAGCAATAACCAAATCTAACGCTGTTAGGAGAGCATTATGGCGGACATCACCGTTACCAACTTGACCGGCAACACCATTGTGGTACCGGGCGGTTACTACATCAACACCATTGCACCGTATGGAAGTGCGACTTTTGACGTCGATGAGACTGACGAGTTCGCACAGGATTCCCGGATTGAGGCTTTGGTTGCCGCTGGAACTATTCGGCTGACTTACGATAGTGGCGACACCCAAGACAAACCGATTCCTTCGTACACTACGGCTAACTTGCCTGCAGCCAACACCGTAACTTCTGGCACTGTGGTTTATGACACCACGACCAAAGAGACACTGGTATCTGACGGAACCGCCTGGAGCGTTGCTGCCAATGGTGGTGCTGTTTCGCTCACCGCCGGTGGTACTGCTATCGCGGCTAGCCGTTTTGTTGGTCTGAACAACAGCGCTGCTTTGGCCGTGTCTCCGTTCACCAACGAACGTATGGTAGGTGTGTCTACTGCTGCTATTGGAGCTGCTAGCGTAGGTACTGTGCAGCTTGCTGGTGCTGTAGAAGTAATGCCCAGCTCGGCTATCGCGGCTGATAACGAGCTGATTGCTGTTCCGGGTGGATTTGCTGCACCATTCCAGGCTGCGGCGGTCTCGCTCGGTACGGCTGTTGCGGGTGCGGATGCCTCTGATGACGTCCTACAAGCTAATCTGCCAGACACTGTTCAGGCTGTGTGCGCTGGCAACGAGACCGGCAACACAATGATCATCTACGGTGACGTTGGTGGTACCTACACCAAAGAGACCGTTACACTCGGTACCGCGGCGACGTATACCAGTACCAATACCTGGGCTGTTGTATACGCTGTTTCTATTACAGCTGCCGCTACAGGTACTATCGATGTAGAAGATGGTAGCAGCACAGCAAACCTCTTCCCACAGATTGCTGGTGCTACGGCAGCTCGCGTCTACGGCGCTATCGTTCCTGACGTAGCTACTGACCCCGAAGGCCAGCACTGCCAAATCAAGGCTGGCGGCGCTAACGCCTCTGACGTGGTACTGTGGGGTACCGACTATGCGGGTAACGAACAGGCCGAGGTCGTGACGATGAACGGCACTACCTGGGTAGAAGGCACTCTCGCCTTCCGTTCACTCGACTACGTGTTCATCGGCGCCGATGGTATTGCTTGGAACGCTGGTGTGACGAGTCAGTACGATCAGCAGGTAGAGGCCAACGAGCGCAACGAGATTCGTGCCTACGCACTCGAGGCGCAAGCTACCGCTGGTTCTACCGTGCGTGCGCTGTTGCTGCCGCAGGGCCAGGGTCTCGACCTAGCCACTTCGCCTGTACCGTTCCACAACAGTCAAGTAAGTTGGGGTGGTGGTGCTGCTACTACGACCGCAACCGTGTATGGTGTCTTGGCTACTGACGTAATTCACGCTACCCTGAATTCCTCGACCAATGTGGTTACGCTAGACAAAGCCCAGCGTACCGCAGCCAATACCATTACGCTTACTTTCTCAGCAGACCCCGGTGCCGCTACTACGGTGGGTCTGACAGTGTGGCGTCCGTAAAACAATCGGTAGGGCTTAGTATGTAGCTAAGCCCTACCATTTCCTTTTCTGGAGATTTTGATTATGCCGAACATTACGGTCTACAACCTTCATTCTAGCCCTTTGACTGTACCTGGTGGATGGTACACCAGCAGTATTCCTGCCAACAGCGCGGCGACGTTCCATGTAGACGACGTCGACGAGTTTGTCGAGGAGTCTCGGTTTGCCGCTATGGTGACCGGCGGCTACTTCCGTTGGGAAGCCTCTACAGGCGGCATGACATATAATCGCCAGTTGGTTAGTTTTGGCGGCGGTGCTGCCACTACAACTGCTACGGTCAAAGGTGTTGCCGCTACTGATTGCATTTTTGCTACGCTCAATACCAGCACCAATGTGGTTTACATTGTAAAGGCCGGCCGAACAGCTGCCGATACCGTAACGATCACCTTCTCTGGTGACCCCGGTGCCGCCACTACGGTGTCGTTAGTAGTATTTCGCCCGTAAGTCACCCAACACCTGATGGGTATCCTCGACTACCACTACAAAAACCTGCTGCCTGCAGTTTGGTCTCCCGATGGAGATCCTACTATGCGTTTTCGTGCGCAAATCGACGAGCAGGTGTCAGATCGCTTTCCCAACGCCAAAGATGTATTGTTGGTAGGAGATGCTGTTAGCCATTACTGGAAGCCAGACTCAGATGTAGACGTACTGTTGTTGGTTGACCAAGACGATGTGCCAGACGCTCGCGCCCAGTTAGATCGAGTCAACGGACACCCCTTGGCCAATACGAACAACAACGTCTACTTCTGGGTTTTTGGGTCTAACGTATCGCCGAACGTCATCGCCAAGCATTTTGGGCCTATCTACAGTCTCGGTACCAGTGTTTGGTATGGTAAGCACGTTCAGGACGAGATGGAGCTTCGTCGCGCCGCTGGTTTACTGCAGCGAGCTAACTGGAAGCTGTTTCGTGCCAAGTATATGGATGATCCTTTTCCGTATACATGGAAAGTCCTGAAGGTAGGATTCTCTACCTTGAGCGCTGCTGAGCGGACAGATATGCTCGATGCAATTCGATATCGAGTAGCACAGATAGACCGAAATGTGACTGAGCTTCTCCGCACACAACCAAAAGAAATCTGGCGTGCCGCTGAAGATTTCGATCAATACCTACAAGCAACCGAAGAAGTTCCGTTGGACGCTGATCAGCTTCCTCGTAAAGTTGTGTTGGCTATTTTGCACAGGTTTCGCTACGAAGATTTACTGGCTACTTTGGAGAGCGTGGACGATAGACTTACTCGCCACGAGCAATACCAGAATCGAACAGCCGCTCCTAGAAATAGGAAAGAAGATGGTGTTAGCGTTAAGATCCTTCGTGATCGTCTGCTTCAAATCTCGGACATGCTGTTGCAGCAGCAAGGCGGTTCCGCACGTGCAATAGAGTCGATGTATGCGCAGATTCAGCACCTGCTGGAAAACAGTAGGTACGTTCTGACGGACATGCGCCGACGACGGATAGCCTATTTAATCTACCGTCGATACTACCTCGGCAAACAGGAAAAGTAATGACCAAAACTACTACTGTGTACGGATCTGTAGTGTTGACTGGATCTACCGACAACCTAGATGCCGCCAAGTCGTCCTTAGCTTCACGCTACCAATGTTATCACTATCGAGACAATGCGATGTTGGTAGCGGACATAGCGGCCCATGAACTTGGAGAAATCGAGCGAGCTGCCAAGGACAACAATGTCCGCGTAGAACAGATTCGTGACGCCAGAACCGTTACGGCGGAGGAAGAACCTGTAGAGCAACCTAAACAGCCTAACATGGACCTGATTGCTGGCGGTTGGTATAAAACCAACGCAGATGAGCTTCCTTTGATTCACGTAATTGCGGCTCGAAATGAAGTTCGTCCCGACGGTATTCAGGTTTGGTTGTTCGACGTTGACTTTGTAGCTGCCGACGCGCTACCCAAACCTGCTACCCTGTCCGTAGAACAACTGAAGAGCTACAACCCAAAGCCAGCCAGCTTGGACGACTTTGACCGGTTGGACATCATTCCGCCTGATGGGTTTGAGCCCACCCCACATGCAATTCCTTCGGTTGATGATGACCAGGAAGAGTTCGCAGACAAAACCGAAGACATCTCTGGTGTCTCTCTGCCGCAAGCACAAGCAGCGGTTCAGCAACTACAGCAGATGCCTGGTTTGCGTTCTGCCGAGGTAGACATAGTACAAATTGCTCCCGGTGCTGGGTTCTATCTTCGAGCTAAGCCTCTTCGCCGTTTTGCTAGTCTACCCACCAAGGTGGCGGGTACCGCGGTTCTGTATCGATGAGTTGCAACATCTGTGACAAATTCCCGCTGAAGCGTGTGCAGAGTATAGACAAGCATCTGCTTGACGGGAAACGGTCTTTGATGGCTATCGCGGATCACTACCAGGTGGATATGAGTGACCTGCGTATGCACCTGACCACCTGTGTGCAAGGTCAGATGGTTCCTAGCGAAGATGCAGAGCTGCTGCAGTCACAGCAGCTACTACAGACAATCATTTTGCAGCTGCAGGACGACGTAGCTAAAGGTCGTCATTTAGAGTTTGATCCTGAGTCTGGAATCGACGGCCGTAGTATTTTTAGTAATTTACTACAGGCGATGCGTGAGCACCGCGAGACCGTGGTGACGCGCAATAAGATTCGCACGTCTGAGGAGATTTACTCTGGTTTACAGGAGAACGTGCTGACACCCTTCATCAGCACCGTCACTAAGATCTGTATTGACGAGAGTCGTAAAACGCGTGATGAATTGTTCGGCATCACGAAGCATCATGAAGATCTTCACCCGAAAATAAAAAAGGCTATCGATGAGATGCTGGAACGAATTGCAGACCGCATGAGTACTGAGGCTGTGAGTGATGCTCCTGAGCGAGTCAAAGCAGTTTTGGACGCAAAAAAGCAGAAGCAACCCAGCGCTACCAAACACTAGACCTATTTTCTAATCCTGCCCGCCGTCGTCCTGCTGGATCACTGGCGGGCATTGTTTTCCTTGACACCTACGTCCTGTAGGTGTAAACCAACTCCCAACCCAACACGTTACTATCTAACCAACGCAGCCCGGAGGCTGCACGAGGTCTTGTTTTGCGATGCATACTCACGTTTATTTTCATTTTGGCGATCGTTCCTACGGCAACGGCCGCCCCCGCTAGAGCCTCTCAAACCAACTACACCTGCGGAGGAATGCAGCAGCTAGAACAGTTCATCGACGATACACTACGGCGTACTGGATACAAAAAACGTTTCAGGCGCCGAATCGCCGGTCCGTTGTCTAAACGCATTACGGCTGAAGCTGCTCGCTTCAAGCTAGATCCTCTGGCGATGGCTGCCGTAGCGTTGGTAGAGACGGGGTTTAATCCATACGTACGCGGCCGGTACGGCGGCCCCGGCAACTGGCAAAACGAAGCCGGTGTGTGGCAGTTAATTCCTGGCGATTCGCCTGTGCGCGCTGCCAACAAAACAGTTGTGGGCTGTAGGCCAGGTGGAAGAGCGGCGCGTTGGTGGACAAAAGTATGGAAGTATCGCTACCAAGGAAAGAAGTGCCTATACCCAGATGTAGCGAAGCATCGAACCAACGTAGGTCGCTTCCGAAGAAAAGAGCTGAAAAACATCTACGTGGGTACCTGGATTGCGGCGTTCGAGATGAGACGTCATATCGATGGATGCAAAAAGCGCCGTCCGCGCGGACATCGATGGCACACCCCAAACTGGCTCAAGCGATGGAAACGCCGACACCCCTCATTTGTCATTACAAAGCTCGAACGGTACTTACATTATAACTGGGGCAGTCGCCAGCTACCTAAGAGTCGCTACCGGTACGCTTTGTTTTCTCGATATGAGCGTGTACTAAAGGGTGTATGCAAACGTACTCACCCGTCGACAACAGCAACACTTCAAGCTTCCCATTGACTCGCTGTAAAACCTTCTTAGGAAACACTTGAGGTCATGCAAATAAATGCTTGACACACGCCAGCAGTCATTGTATGCTGGCTTCACATCAAGGGGATGATCCCCAAAACAACCCGTACGGAGGACATAACCAAATGAGCAACCACTACCGACAAGGCGACGTACTTCCCCTGAAGCGCAATGATCTCTCGATCGAGAAGCTGCGCGAGCAGGCTGAGTCCGTTTCCAAAAACCGCTGCATCCTGGCGGAGGGTGAGGCCACCGGCCACGCCCACCGTGTTGAAGAGCAGCCCCGTAACGGCGAGTCCGTCGAGATGTTCATGCTGAATAGTCAGCCGATCCTGTACATCCCGGAGTCGTTTGGGCCGACCAAGGTTCAGCATGAGGAGCACGCCGCCATTACGCTCGAGCCCGGCTGCTACGAGATTCGTCAGCAGCGCGAGTACCGCGACGGCGAGATCCGCAACGTGATGGACTAACGTCACCCAACCCCAGCACTGCCCGCGTGTGACTAACTTGCACGCGGGCATTTTTGTTGGTACAGTAGACTATGACCAGTCTAATCGCTAAGCAGCTCTGTTATGACCGGCTCCCGGTAGTGCAGCCGTACTATCCTATTGTTGGTATTCCAAGTTGTCTAACTAACCATGGGAGAACTAGGTCCACTGTTGTGGTACGGTTAAATAGAATCGACAGTCGGCCCGAAGTTTCTAACCTGCGCGATGATCTGTGGTTCCGTCTCGTTCACCACCTGCTTGGTTAAAAATGCACTCGACTCGAAAATTGTGTTGACAACCGACACAACCTGTGGTTTACTTCCCCAGTAGACAGAAAAAACAAAGGAACTGAAAATCCACTACCGCGGCTTGGCCGCAAACAAACCTGTCAACAGGAGGACGAATTGATTAAAGAACTGACACCCGAACAAGAGGAACTGATGGAGGTCGTTCGCGACGAATGGCTTGGTATCGGTCTCGCAACCCAGAAGAGCATGAACCGCGAAGCGGCCAAGGAGGCGGTCAAGCAGTCGTACGCGTGTGCGAACCTCAAGCTGCCTGAGTACGTCTTCTTTGCCCGGTCGCCCAAGGAAGGGGCACTCAAAACGGCACTGCTGAAGCAGCAGAATCCCGAAGCCAGCTGGGACATCCAGCCGTACCACGCATCGGTGTTGACCAAGAAGGCCACCAAGCTGATGAAGGAAGACAAACTTCCCGAAGATATTGCGAAATTCGCTCAGGAGGCCTTCCAATGGGCGTGTTATGGACAACATGACGCCGGTTGGTTGAGTTTCTACGATTTCTTCAGCCGCATCGGTGTCGAAGGCCTGGAGCAGCTTGAGGGTCTCAAACAGGCAGCGCGGTGGTGTGGTTGGTGGTGGCCGATGGAGAACATTGTGGTGATCTCGGAGCGTCCGGGCTCTCTGTTCCGTGACGACCAGGGTCGGCTGCACTGTGAGGACCGTAAGGCCATCAGCTACTCAGATGATTGGGGCCTCTACGTGTGGCACGGTACCAACGTACCTGAGTACGTGATCGAGCGACCCGAGTCCATCACAGTCGATGACATCATGAAGGAAGCCAACGCCGAGATCCGCCGTATCAAAATCGAGCGGATGGGCGAGAACACTTTCCTCGATCGTGCCAACGCACAGCTGCTCGACGAAGACCTGGATGCCTTCCAGTTTCCGCGGAAGCTCTGGAAAGTCGATTTCAACAACGGGAATGAGGATCCCTGGGTGGCGGTGCAGGTTACCAACTCCACCAAAGAGCCCGACGGAACACATCGGCAGTTTGTGATCCCGGTTCCGCCAGACATGCGAACGGCCGCCCAGGCCATCGCATGGACCTTCCAGATGGATCCAGACGAGTACAAACCCCTACAGGAAACCTAGGATTGATGGGTTTGGGTGCGCAATAAACTCCTTGCAACCCCCTTCGTTCGTTCGTCACTGCGCACCCAAACCCATCCTCTATAATGACCAATCGAGTCAATATCGATCCCTTCTGGATTAGCCTGGGTGTGGTACCCGATAAGGCTTCTAGAACAAATACACGCCAGGACCGCGTTTAGGTGGATCGCACCCTCACACGGGTGCGTGAGATTGAAACTTAAACTATAACGGTAAACTCTAGTGGAACCAGGAGAAATTTCTATGGCCCACTATTTTACCAAAGACGGTCGCCGTGTCAGCATTTTCAATCCCATCACACAGGCAGAGCTTTCTAGTATCCCCGACGCTCGTAGTTGGTCTGGCCGCGAAGATCTGATCAGTGACGCTTCATACCAAGAACTACAAAAGTTGGTGGTAGACGCGTTCGCTGTCGAGTCAGATGACTACATTCTGGGATTCGTCAGCGGATTCAATGGGGCTATGACGCGTGTCAAATCGATGGTGTCAGACGAGGCGGAATATGAAACAGTGTGGAACAATCTCATGCTGATGCTGTCTGAGGCAGCTCGATTTGTTTCGCCTGACGCAGCTGATGACGAAACATCTTACATCACCCTACCGGAACCTGGCTCCCAGAACAATTAAATAGTTGTAAAACATCGATGCGACAACAAAAACCAAAGAGGAGGTCGCACCGATGAGAAGCCCACAGGATCAAAAATTAGCTGAATTTGTAGCCTTGTCCAAGTGTCTGCCTACGTTGGTAGAGAAGATCGACGGCGAAGGACCAAAACAAAGCGACATACGACAGCAGTTGGCTATTAGCGTCATGACACAAATGAGCCAGCTTCTGGCAAGCTGGTTTCCGTGTCCATCCAAACCCACTCTGCCTGATGTCCCTATTTCCACAGACGGTACTGGACCAGCAGTCACAATCGGTGACATCGGATCCCAAACTACTGCCGCCAACGTAACAGAAAAGATTACGCCTGACAACGAAGTGTGGCGAGCTGAGCGTCAGTTGGTGCAGGAGCGCATTCTCTCGGTCATCAGTAATAAGCTTGACGACGTAATGCCCGCGGACAGTCCCGGCACCATGATCGATATTGATGCTGATGGGTATGTGCGTGCTTACGTTATTCCAGACGCTTCTAGCAAGGAACCACTCAATATTTTTCGGTTCGCCGTGCAGCTTAAGCCAATCGACTAGCCTACTTCTTTGCGGTTGTCATGGCTTGACGACTGTCAACTTACCTACATTTGACGTTATCCTTTAACAGGAGAACCCTGCGATGCAGAAGTTTGCCGAAATTACGAGTTTGGTGTATCCGCTTCAAGAGATACAGGACCGAGCTTCTCTCGAAATTCCTACAGAGTACTTTCGCGAGGAATCTATCTCCGAGTCGTCCGACCAGCAGATAGCGCATTATCGTCTGACCTACTACGTACGTGCTGACAATGATCCATCAGGCGAAACAATAGACGTGCGTGCGAAGTTCGATCAGATCGTGCCTGATGTCATGCGCAACAACGACTACGCAGATATGGTCTGGGAAATTACCGAAGATGAACGCGGACGGAACGAGCGGGGCATCACCGTTACCGTTACGTGGGAAGAAGACCAGCCGCAAGAAGAGCCTTTGTTCACCGGCGCATATCGACAAGCCAATGACGCTATGTCGGTTGTGCCGCTGACCGTATACGCTGACCAAGACGTCTACAATGTGGCCACTGACGGCAACACCTTTCAGGTACTCCACAACGGCAAACCAGTGGTGGAAGATGCACCTAGTGCTGCTTACGCCCTTGGAGCAATGGTACCGCTGCTGCGTGATGCTCTACAGCAGATAGAGCACACTAATGGCATGGAGCCTTCCGGTTCAAACGATTTTCTCGCCGGCATCGCTATGGCGATCGTTGATTCTCCTGAAATTACCGATGAGGCTAAAGAGCATTTTGTTACGTTTTATGAGTTGACTACGCTGAGGGATTGGGACGCGGTGACGGAAGATCCTGACGAGATATAGATGACCTTCTATGTGTTAGCTTCAGCTTTCTCTGCCTTCAAAGACATTATGGCGGTCTTTGGTGGATTTATCACGATCGCGGCTACCGTGTTCGGTATATGGCTAGCTCTGCGCAAAAGAGCTGAAACCAAACGGCGGCAGGAACGCGACGACAATATGGAACTGAGCGGTAAGTTTGCTACGCTGGAAACCAAAGTAGACTATCTTCGCGATGCGGCTGATGGCATCGAACGTCAATACAAAGAGTTTCGTGATTCTGCTTTGCAAGAGCAACAGGAACTCATGAAGCAATTGCAACAGCTGCGTACCCGCAGTGACCAATACCAAAAAGAAGCGGATGTAGATTCTCTGCGTAGTGAGGTGCGGAGAATCCAGGATCACTTACGTCGTCTTGATGAAGATTTCAGACATCATCGAGACATGGTGCTGGAGAAGTATCTGACTTTGGCTAGTTATCAGAACGACCTTCTGATGTGGACAAAGTCATTTGATGACCTTCGGCAGTCGTTGCGGGACGTACAGCAAACATTAACCAAGAGGATCTAACGGTGCAAGACGGAAACGGCGACGGAAAATCTCCAATGGTGAAAACTTCTAGTGGGCTTGAGGTAGAGCAAGAAGGTGAGCGTCGGCCCATTACGGAAGTGATCAACACATACGAACTGGCCGGCGACGACATCCGAGCCAAGCTGATGGCTTCACTCAAAGCAGCCATCATGGAAGCTCGAGAGACCAGGAAACAAGCAAAGCGTTACGTTGCTCGGCAGGCCGAACAAACAGCACACGTTGGATGAGTAAACAGACAGAACAGCTTCCGGATCCAGTTCAGCTGGTTCAGCAGGCCATCGCAGCTGATCTGGACTCTGCCGTACTGACGGAACGTAGTTTCGATGTAGCGAACAACGTTATCGAATGGTGTACCAACCACCGCTACCTCAACGCATCCGACCCACTATGGCCGCGCCAAATCGAGATGCTGTCCAGGTTTTTTGAGGACGTGTGTTACTTCTGCAGCGACGCTGACTACATTCACGGTGTTCCGGTTGACGACCCTGTTGGCGATGTATTGGATCGGTTCTGTTTGTTAGAGCATGGTGTTTGTCCTCGCTGCCGGCGCAACAGACTTGAGATGCTGTCTGAATGGCAGCGAGATCCTCGCTACGCCCGCTACCATGTTTGGGATCCCAGCGTAAAACTGCGTGGTGTCCCACCGAACGAGTTCAATGGTATTTGGGGACAACGGTCAGGTAAGAGTTTTGCCGTCGCTACTTTTTTCTGGACGTACGTGCTGCATCGTTATCTGTCAGTACCCAATGTGCCAAGCTACTTCAGATTGGCTTCCAACACGGTACTGGAAGCGGCATTTGTTTCTCCCATCAAGGAACAAGTAAAGACGTACATGTGGACTCCTTTCCTGCACGTGTGGGATAGCAGCCCTTGGTTCCGTGAGTTCGTCGGTCACCTCAAACAAGAAGAAAAGCGGATCGGGATCCCGCTGTACTACCGATCAGTAGAGTCTCTGGCCTTCCCTTCTAAGCGGTTGGTTGCCTACATGAAGGCTGCCAACTCCGGTACCCTCCGTGGTGGTACACGTTGGGTAGCCGCATTGGACGAGCTTGGCTGGTTCAATGCAAGCGATAGCGGAAAGAAACGTGCAGGCGTCAAAGACGGCACGGAAGTCTTTACCAGCATGAATAGGTCTTTGCGTACCGTCCGCACTAGAGCTAACAAACGTCGCAGTCAACTGGGTGACTATGATACTCTGGATGGCTATATGTTCTGCATCAGCAGCCCCAGCAGCATCAATGACCCAATTGAGCAGCGAGCCGCTATAGCGCAAAAGAGCCCTCGAATGTTCCACGCCAGGTATGCCACCTGGGAAGTGAACCCAGAAGAGGATGAGGATACGATCCGCGAAGAAGAGGGATCTGATCCGATCAAGTTCAAGCGAGACTACTGCGCTCAACCACCCAGAGCCGCAAGTCCCTTTATTGAGTCTGGTCCGTATCTGCAACAAATGGTGGACCACAACCTTACCAAGAGGCCTTTGTTTGCGTACACAATCGAGGCCAAGAATGATCGCGACACGGGGTTGACGCTGCTGCGCCCGACTCTTAAACGTCGTGGGGCTGACAAGTCCATTCCGAGAGTGCTGGCGGTAGACAACGGAGAGAAAGCCAACTCGTTTGCTTTGTGCGTCGCTAGCTATTATCCAGAACATGACGGTGTGTTGATGGAGGAGTTCCTGGAGGTGGCGCCATACCAGCACCATCAGGTAGACCTCCAGTGGTGTTATGACGAACTTATTTTAGGCTTGGTTCGTACGTTCTCTATTGAGCAGGTTCTGTACGATCAGTGGGAATCTTCCTACGCGGTTCGTGATCTGCGGACTAACTACGGTGTTGACGCCAACCAGTATAGTTTGAAGTGGAAAGATTTTGACCGGTTTAAAGATGACATCAAAGGAACCAAAATTGGGTTTCCTGTGCCAGAGACAGAGCCAGATGATTTGCTGCTAACCAACAACCTGGTGGAGCGTGCACGTACGCCACGAGCCCACTTCCAACTGCAACTTACAACAGTCAATCAGTTCGGCAAGACCGTAACCAAACCAGATCAAGGTAACGACGACCTATTCCGCTGCGCTGTCCTGGCCCACTGGGCTATTACGAATAACAGGGATCGTTATCGTACTAGAGCCCGAGGACGCAGACGTAGCGGAGGATCGCGCAAAGTAGCGTTTGGGCGTTCTGCCGGTGGTCGTAGGGGCGGGTTTGGTGGTCGTCGAGCGGGTAGACGTAGAAGGTTCTGACGTGGAAGCTGGACCTACCATTTGCAGCGTTTGTCATACTGCTACACAAGCGGTAATTGTAGACCTTAAAGCGTACAATGAGCATAAAGTACCAGTGTGGTACTGTCCGACGTGCGATCTGTCTTTGCCTGTTATGCAGATAGACCGACATGCTTGGGTTGATGCGTATGCTTGGGATCCGCCGGGGTTTGCGTACGGTGCGTTTGTTTCAGACCCTAAACACTGTATTGGATGCGACCAACAAACCAGGCAAGCCGACATCGATCTAGTCTTGATTGATGCGTTCCCATTTTGGGAAGCAAGGCAGCCTTCTTGGGTTTGCTATCGTTGCGGCTTCACTGACCGAGCCATTTACGCTAACCGCCATCTTTGGGCAGACCACTACAAAGACTGGAAATAATGATGACGATTCAAGAGCAGATCCGCCAAACAGCGGCTAGTATGAAAATAAAACTCACCTCAAGGCAACTGAACCGGATTGCCGGTACGGTAAAGTTTAGTCGCGTTCGTGTAGCTAGTAATCTGGATCCGTTGATCCGAAAGGAACTGCAGAAGCTGGCTGACGAAGCGTTGCAAGAGCTTCCTGTCGTCAATACAACAGAAGCAGAGGCACGCAACCGTGAATCCGCCTTCAAGCAGATTGACGACAGCCTGTCTAGCGGGCACTGCCCACGCTGCGGAAAGAAAATGCGTGAGGTGAAGTTGGCCGACTACTCCCCAGCTCTCTATTGCGACGGTGAGTGTAGAATCACTTTGTGGATGCCTGAGAAACAGTAAAACAGAAGAGGCGTTCTTTGTTCTATCCCAAGTACAACTACAGTAACGGACTGATCCGTCCTGCTGGCCGTAAGGTAGCGGCGGTATCTAAAAGTAGATCACGTAGACGTGTTGCTAACATGAGCGGAGGTGCGGGCGGTTTGATGGGTGCGGGCGGCGGAATGATGTCGGCTTATAGTCCAGTTTATGAGCGTGCTGAAGACCCCACGCTAGCGGAAGAGTTCCTACCAACCGATACACAGACGCAGAATAAAATCTTCCGCAACATTATCATGTTTGATCCGGTTGCTGGACCGGCCACTGAGTACTGGCGTGATTTGGCTTTCTCCAAACACGTTCGCTTAGGTGGTATCGAAGACGAGAAGATTCTGCGGTTCTACCAAGACGCTATTGAGTCTAGTGGTATTGAATCCGAGATGCCATGGCTTCTGAACGACTATTTGACGTTCGGTCGCTTCGTTATGCATATGGATTTTGATGACCAACGTGGATTCTGGACGCAGCTCATCGTTCACGATCTAGACTTCGTCGAGATCAACGTTCCTCCCTTCCCGTCGGAAGATCCTATCATCAACATCCAACCGACGCACGAACATCGCGACTGGGCTGTATCTCGAGATCCTCGAGTTATGGAGCAACGAGAAAAATACGACCCTGAAATCATCAAGTTGATGGCTATGGGTGACCCTTACCCATTGCCCGCAGAGCACACGCTGTTTATGGCTCGTCGAGCTTTCGCTACCGACTACTATGGCACTAGTTATCTGACGCGTATCATTCCATTCAAAATTATGGAGAAGGCGTTGATCGACGCCGAAGTAGCGGCAGCACGCCGTCGCGCAGGACCCGTATGGGTAATCAATGTGCCCGAGGCTTATGAAGCCGATGAAATCCAGGAAATCATCGACCAGTTCTTCGCAATTGAGGAAGATCCAATCGGCGGCAAGGTAGCGGTTCGTGAAGGTGTGACTGTATCTCCTATGGGAGGAGGTAAATCGGATTTCTGGACTCTGTCTGATGAATATGACTTCCTTCGGTCCGCTAAGCTGAACGCTCTGGGCATCAATGATAGTTTCGCGGATGGGTCAGCCACTTTGGCCTCTATGGAAAAGAACGTTGAACTGTTTGTTGAGAAGCTCAGAGCCATCAGAACCCACTTCACCGAGAAGGTCATTATCGACAAGATGCTGCGCGGGCTGGCGCGGATTCATGGTTACGCCAAAAAGCCTGCTACCCAGGTAGCTCATCGGTATCGTATAGCTAAGCGAGAGATTCCAGACTCTGAATTGATCATCCCTACGGTTGAGTGGGATCGCCCTCTAGAGCCTCATGCTGACTTGGACTACTGGGATCTCCTGGAGCGTCTCGACGCCAAAGGCATCGTGGTGACGAAACGTAAATGGGCTCAAGCGGCTGGCTACGACCTCGATGAAGCTATTGATGGTTCTGCTGCCGATATGAAAGACCGAGCCAAGCTGTATCAGATTAAGTCCGCACAAGCCAAACAGGCAGAAGACGCAGGGTTTGACCTTGAAGGTAACATGCTGTCTGGTGGTGAGATAGGCGGCGGGGGTGGATTTGGCGGTGGTCTGTTGGACGATGGTCCTGATTTTGGTGAGTTGGGTGGTGGCGAAGAAGGCGGACTAGATTTCGGTGGAGAGGGAGGAGGCGGGGAGTTTGAACCAGGGGCTCCTCCGCTCGAGGTAGAATTGCCTGCGGCTGAGACGCCTGAAGCTGGGCCTGGTGGTGCTGGTGCCTCTATGGGCCCGTCTCGTTTTTCTACCGAGCGCCCCGAGACCAGATTTCGGTACGCCATGCCTAATGACTACCGTGACCTGGAACGCACTCTAGACGCTATTGCGATCTGGAACGATACTGGCCTCGTTGCCGGTATGACCAAACGTAACGTGGCACAGCACCTGGACAGAATAGCCCATATGGCACCCACAGACCGAGATAGTAGACGGTTAGATCGTATGCTGCGCAGAGCTGAACTTAACTCGGTTCAGGCTGGGATAGTTCAGTACTGTGCCACTCGTTTGGGTTTTGTTCATCGACCGTCAATTGACTCTAACACCATCCGGTTCCTTCAGCATACGTTGGTTGATCAAGCAAACCAGTGCGGCCTCACCAAGCAGCTGAACAAAGAGTTGGAAGTGCTGACTAGGATTGCTCAGGCTGTTACCAAAACACCTTCAGCCGGTTTACGCAATCTTACTAGCCGAGATCAACAAAAGGTTCCGGACCATCAGGTACTGACCGGATTGCTTTGACTTGACAAAGTCAATCAAACGTTATAGCCTTAGCCTATGCAACGTGTTTTTCAAGAGCTGAACCGGATGGTTCAAGAAGGTGTGGTCGACCAGTATGCCGTAGGTGGCTCAGTTGGTTACATTTGTTACGTCGAACCGTTCTTTACGGAAGACATCGACGTGTTCGTGCTGCTTCCACAAACGTCCATCTTGGTTTCGATGGCACCTATCTATGCTTGGGCGGCTAAGCGGGGATTTGAGCCAGACGAAGATGCCCTTTTGATTCATGGAGAGAAGGTTCAATTTCTTGTAGCACCTACGACGTTGGAGGAAGAAGCTATTCAGAACGCCAGACAGCTACGTTTGTTTGGCGAGACGGTTTCGGTGATGTCTCCCGAGTTTCTGGTAGCCACCTCGCTTCGTGCTGGTCGAGCCAAAGACTACGCCAAAATAGAGAAGATGTTGGACGAGTACAGCCTTGATGAATCTACATTGATGGATTTGATTACTCGCTTTGGACTTCAAGACCGATGGCAACGCGCTGCGCCTTCAGTCGTTGAGGCAGCTTATCGTACGTTGGTAGCTGCTAAGCGGCGGTCTAGAAGACGCGCAGCTCAGCAACCTTTCAGCCTTAAAGCAGCAACACTGATGCGTCTCCGAAAACGAGCAGATCAGTTGCGAAATATCAGGAATCAACATGTCGACTAAATGTCGGTGTCACGACGACCGTGACGTTGCGGCTGAACGCGACCACGATCAAGAAGACTTCAACTGGACTGGTTTTGAGGGCTACCAGTGGACCAATGAGTGGTTTGTAGATCAGCGAGGTCCATATTTGACTACCATGATAGCTGAGACAGAACAGTTGGATCGTCCCACAGCCGACATGATTGCGTTCTTTGAGAAACGAACCAAGGATCACATCAACCGTGTCATCAAGTACATGAAGATGCTGGAGAGCTTTGAAGGGCTACGGCGAGACGAGCTGGTTGCGCGAGGACTTCAGCATGACCAGGACAAGTATACAGATCGGGATCTGGTCATCCCGTACATCTGGGTGACTGAGTACCATCGAGTCAGCAACGAAGACGGTTCCGTACCGGACGACTTACAACGTCAATACGAACTAGCCGGCCAAGCTACCGAGCAGCACGTTCATCAGAATCTTCATCACCCGGAAGCTCACGACGATCCAACCGATATGGATCTGTTGGATTTGGTCGAAATGGTGGCTGACTGGTCTGCTATGGCGGAAGAACTAAGCCGAGGTAGTTGTCGGGAATGGGCTGACGAGAACATCGGAAGCAAGTGGCGGTTCTCTAAAGACCAAGTCGACATCATCTACCGTGCTATCAACTGGATTGAAAACAAAGGCTCTACTAGGACAAGCTCAATGCGCAAACCACGAAACGCCTCTAATGTGTTAAAGTATAAAGGACATCTATACCGAGCTGCCGTTGAGCCTACTTGGATCCAGCGCCTCAAGTCCGGCGTTGACCCAGAAACCAAAACGCACCACAAACACCTATTAAGTGACATCAAAGAGATGCGAGTTCTGTTGGAGCGTTTCTTTCAGAACCACGGTTCTGTGGTGTTCGACGAAGAGCACATGCAGTTGCTTAGTCAGCTCAAGCAGTTGCTGGCTACATATGAGTACCCAATCAACCTAGTCGAAACTAAACAAAGTGACGACGATTTTCTACTAGACCTGTTGGAGTAAATCGATGCAACGCCGTTCCGCGATTGACTTCAATCTACCAGAGGATCACGTAGAGCAGGCAGTGATGAGCCGCTGGCCGGGAGTCCGGACAGCATTAAGAGTGTGAAGTTTCGCTTGTACGAAGTTGGGTTCAAACCGCTTGATTTGCCTCGTGGTGTATTGCAATATGACGAGAGAGGCAGGACGCGAGTGATCGCTTTGATGGATCAGAAGAGGGGTAAGGTTGTGGTGATGAGTCATAGAGATCGCCAGTACGAAAACCTCACTAGGAAGGATACTACGAACATGACTACGACAGCACGATTTAACCGCTTCCAGGAAAGTCAGATTATAGACGAAATCTGGGGTCTTGAGCAGGACCTGGATCACTTCAATCGACTGCGCGACCAAGGCCGCATTTCAGACGAACAGTGGGATGAAGAAGTAGAGGCAATCCAAGAAGACCTAGACCGGTTGGAACGAGAACTCCGGCGAGGCCGCTAATGGCTACCTGGCCGAAAGTATCGGGCCCCGTGCTGGAGGACGTAAATCAAAATCCTTCAGTGCAGCAGCTGGTGTCTGAAATGATCGCTGCTACTCGAGAGTACATCGACGAGTGGGACGCCGAGTTAACCGCGTTGGCGACGAGTGCTGCACAAGGTGATGCCGTCGTAGCGTTGATCGAGATGGCCACCTCAGTTCAGGAAGTAGCAGAGCAGCTACAGCGCTTTCGTCTGGAGGGCATCGAACTACAGATGACCGGTATAGCGGAATTCCTACAGCGGTCCGAAGAGGCATACCAGGATATGAAGCAGCAGGCTGATGATGCTGGTGAAGGCGTGTAGAGTTATGAACCAACGTCAACTAGAGCAGCTGCCCATTGATGAACTCGACCGTATGGCGTTTGGGGTCACGCAAGGTATCCAGCAGCTGCCGATCGATCAGATCCAAATCAAGTACCAAGACGATTTCGAGAACGCTTTGGACTACGTCGAAGACTGCCTTGACTGCTACGTAGATGCGTTGGATGAACCTGTTGAGGTTTCGTTGGAGCGTGGTGTCTATTGGCTAGAGGATGGACACCATCGTTACGTAACGGCGGTTGGTCTGGGGAACGATACCATTTTGGCCGACCTGACGATCAAAGATAATCCGATACGGGTGTTGACTAGGCCGGCTCAGTAATAGGCACTCCGATGAACACTAAACTCAAACAAGCGTATCAGGAACTTCAGCAACAATACGGTCCTATGGTTGTGTACGAAGACAACGACGATTGGGCTGAAGTGGCGCTGGACGAAAACGAAACCGGGCAATCTGATGAATTTGTCTTGGTACACGATCCCCAAGCGTACGCAGCAAGTGAAGCCAGTACAGAAGAGCTAGAGAAGCTTTGGCTTGACCGTAACAAAGAGTCTGCTGTCGAAACTGCAAGAACACTCTGCTTTGAGAACGCTGTGGCGGATTCTTGGTCTTCTGCTTTGAGGGATATGGAAAGAGGCTATTCGGATGAGTTTGTTCGTTACTGGTATGACGTCACAACGGTAGAGAAAAATGGCGTACCGAACGTACTATCAGTCTTAGCAGACTACGCCAGCGAAAACCCAGATTATTGGGTTGAGGGACTCAAGAAGCCCAAACAGAGACTGCGTAAACGGTACAAAGGTGACAAGGATCCGGTGCTTACGGGACCTACCGATGAAGAGTGGAATCAGATGTCGATGGAAGACCGACTTGATGCTGCCAAGTACCCTAAACCAACAGCAGCCAATATACGCTGGGGAATCAAAGAGTGGCGTCGTATTTTGGAGGAGCGAGGCAAGGCAGGAGACCTCGAGCTGACCGACAGCAGCTACAAACAAGCAGCAGACTACGCTGAATGGAGTTGTGCTAACTACTCCGAAGACGACTTACTGGACAACTTCGGTGAGAATCTTCTTCCCTATGATTGGCGCGATGACGTAGCTGAGTATCTTGCAGGTACGTCAGATGCGGATGCTCTGCAGCTGACCTACGCACGGGATTTTGATGTTCAACGTACTCCGTCGGGTGTTTACTGGTGGCGAATTGAGTAACGATATGATCAAATTCCGCGGACACCTATATCGAGCTGCCTACACGCCAGCGCCGCTTAGCCTCAAAATCAGCAAACGCAAGTCCGATTTGGCACGTAAGAGCTTGATTGGCTTCTTGGCTCAACTAGATGGAGAAGCAGCCGGTAAATTGGCTGAGTGTTGTTTGTGGAAGCTACCGACGCTACGCAACCTGCTGAGCTTCCTGGTTCGTGATTGGAATCGTACGCTTGACGATGACATTATGTCGTCAACTTCATTGAGTCAGATCATCAACCAGTTTGATTTGTACGGTCAGTACTCCGAGTACGAACAGCGTATTCTGCAGCAGTTCCAAGATCTCGTAGAAGACGCCAACGACAATTACTACGAAGTGGACCTGCTGGACCACCGGTGGGACGACATCGAAGAGGCTTACGATTATGACAACGGTGAGGGGAGTTTCGCCGCAGAGGCAGCTCCCGTCCTCCGCAACCTCACCAAACTACCCTCATGGCTCAAGGCCTACCGACAGTTCATTGATGACTTGCGTGCTACTTTGGAGTGGCAACAGCACAAGTCCAGAAGTTATTTGCAGCAAGGGGCTGAAGACCCGCATCCGCCGGGTGTAGAAGATTTGGAGTTGGTGTGGCACGCCACTACTGCCTATAAACCCATCCTCGAGCAAGGCTTCAAAACGCGCTCGGAGTTAGGTGGTCAGGGTGGTCTCGGCGGTAGCATGAGCACCACCGGCATACAACAAGAAGGTATCTCGTTCACCGGTAACGAAGAAGTTGCACGGTCGATTTTGGAATCGTTCTGGGATATGGCGGAGTTGCTACAAGGACCTCGAGACAAAACTACCCTGATGGCTTTCGCCCGCAGGCTAGAGATTCCCGAAGATACGATTCAGAAGTACATTCCCCAACTTTACCGTATGGACGAAGACGAGCAGCTGAGTCCACGAGATACTTTTGACATCGTCCGCAACATCATCGGTCAGGCGAGTGTCTTGGGTACGTATTACGATCCCGTGTACCTGCTGGAAGAAGGAACCGTCGACACCTTCATGCGTTTGAAGCCTAACGACACTGGCGTCATCGAAGCCATCATCGACACTACCAAACCAGACGCTAGATACTTCCGGTCGATGGATGAGTGGCGCGTACCGCTTGACGCCATCGTCAGCTATGGTCCAGTAGGTAGCCAGCAACTACCCAGAAGCGCGTCGGCGATTCAACGACAAGCCGCCAATCCAGCACAGGACGAGGCATTCAGACGTCAAGCCGTACAGGCGTACGAAGAGCTAATCCGGCGCGCAAACCAAAAGCAAGCCAAGCCGGTCAAAGCTACCGGCGAAGACATTGGACCAGACGGCAGAATAGTTGCCTGGTCGATAGACAACCTGGAAGCTGGGTTGAACGTCCAACTGCGTCCCCGCCCCGCCGGCAGTCAAACCAACGGACAGTATATCCACAGTAAGTTTGGTCCATCTACTATCATTCTGTACAACGGTGACCCGCAAGGTGATTTCTGGCGCAGCGATGTAGACCACCAACTGATGCTACTACCATATGCCTTGTCCCGTCGTACGTTTGTTCATGAGTACATTCATGCGTTGGATTGGAAGCGTGCTCCCCATATCGGATATGGCGGACACAAAACTATCGGCGAAATGGACGACCAGGAGTATGCTGCCTACCTGTCGGAGCCGGCTGAGTTCAATGCATGGTTCCAGTCGTTTGCGAATGAAATCGAACGCGAGATAAATGTCTTTGTCGACAAAGTGCCATCGAATATGTGGCCTGACCATATGAAGGTGACGAACGCGTTCGTCACCTGGTTCATGCGGTCATTTAAGCACAATGGCTGGCGTATCGATATCTTGCCGGCAAAGATCCAACGCAAGATCCAAAAGCGGCTGGCTCAGATGTTTCAACACGTTTGGCGTGATCCTGAGCCCGATCAGTTCGATATTCAGAAGTATCTAGCTAGCATGAACGAGCAGCTGTGGGCCATCATGGAGATGCGGGTAGAGCGGCTGGACTACATGGATGACCCTGATGGTGTAGAGACACGGTTTGATCAATTCATCGGCAGTTCCTTTGAGGAGTTCCTGTCCATACACGGAAGTTACCTCGATAAACTCCAAGGTAGTCAGCTTCTGGCTGCCAAAACTGGACTGAGGGAATTGTACCGACAGTTGCAACAAGAACGAGACGGGGTGGTGCAGGCGGGTCGTAGAAAGAAAACTACCGCTGCTTACTATCGTCAATACGAACCAGGTGCGTTAACACATCGGCGACACTCACCGAGGTTGTCGGACTATGTTGTGTTGTTTACCGACGACGAAGAACGAAACCAGCACTACGGCGACCACGTTTGGACATTAAATACTGATCTGCCTGAAGTTCCTGACTACATCATTGAGTTTGCTGCCGACTATTACGATGTTGACTTGAAAGAAGCCGAAGAGTTAGTCGACCCACCCAACATAGTAGACTCGGCCGGTGCGTGGGACGATCCTGAGTTTGTTTATGCAGTGTGGGAACAGTTTGAGGAGCCCGGCTACCGCACCTACGATGGGGCTGTCGTTCTGGACAAAGAAGCGGTTCAGCTGGAGTATCGGTACGACGAAGACTAACTGCTTGACATCCTGCCTTTGCCGTGGTATCTTCACGGCATGGAACACAACTGCCTTTTTTGTAAAAAACCACTCCAACAACACGCTACTGATTTCTACAGTTGTGCTGATCCTGCCTGCCCTGCAGCCGACTGCTCGTTCTCCGAAAAAGCTTTGGAACAACTGTTTGGTCAGCCTGCAGTAAAGGTGTTGCGTCGTAAAGGCTCCGGACCTTCGTCACTTCCTCGGTTGTGTCGCGCTGGATACGAGCCAGATCCACCGCCGGGATGGAATCAGAGCATGGCGCTAAAAGCGGAAAGGCGCTTGGAGAAACTATACGACAGTATCGCGTACGCAACTACCAATATCGAATACCACTCAGGCTCTAGTCATCTACGAAGACTGCTGGAGGACAAACCAGAACTCAAACTCAAGAAGAAGCGGTCCAAATGAGCATTCCCAAAACACCCATCATGATTGATGGCGTAGTGCACTGGAGATGCAGTCTATGCGGTAAAGCGAAGACAGCTGACGATTTCGCCAGAAGGGCTAAGGCTGCCAATGGTTTGTCATCAGATTGTAAACGGTGCCGTGCTAAAGTAAAAAAGAAGTACTTAGAGAAACAGAAGAGTCGACGTAAAAAGTCCACAGTCAGCAGTACCGAGAGGGCTAAAAGCAGTAGGACTAGACCAGTTACCAAGAAGCCTCTACCGCTTACTGAAAAAGATCTGCGTACGAAACGCATGTTGGCGTCGTATTATCAGATCCAACGACCCAGAACTAGAAGGGACTGCTCTGAGACCAGTAGACCATGTCCGTGGGTTGGTTGTCGCTATCATCTCTATCTTGATGAAGGACGGCATGGCAGTATCAAGTTCAACTTTCCCGATATAGAGCCTTGGGAGATGGATGAAACGTGTGCTCTTGATCTTGCGTGTGGGATGCCTCTTGACGAGATAAGCGCCAGGCTCAATATCACAGGAGAACGGGTTAGACAAATCATCCAGGTCGCTATGGAAAAAATGAAAGTTCTTTACGACGAGCTGGAGGTAGGGCCGTGACTGCTTCTGTAAATGACCTCATCAAAGATAACCAACGAAACAACGCCATGACGATTGGTGTGTTGGCTACTGGAGCCCATGAGCCTGTCTTGTCCTCCAGTCACCCCTACTGGCGGACGTTAAGCGCTACTGCCAACACGATAGGTCCTACGTTGCACGATGTTTCGATGCGCCTCAGGGGCGCTGCTCGCCGACAACTCTGCTAACGCCCACCAATCGCGTTATCCTCTAGTGTAGGTTTTGATCAACCAATGGTACTGGTGTGCCGTTTGGTTGACATAGTCAATACCGGAGGATACCGGTGCCCGATACACCTAAACAACCAGACCCAACTGCCGTTGAGTTAGACGCTAAAATAATACCTGCGTCAGTCGACACAGCTGCCGGTATGAGTTCCCGATCTAAGTGGCTAGTGGGACTCGTCATGACGGTTATAGGTTCTTTGGCAGTACCGGCCGCCACAGCGTTCCAGCAGTATGCTTCTACTAAAGCCACTGAAGAAACCGCTACGGCCAAACGCAAGGCTGATGCTTTGGCCAGTCAGCGTGCCATGCAGGCAGACTTGCTGAAGCGTATCATCGCGGTAGCGGAACGAGCTACACTCAAAGATCCCACCAGCGTGTTCCAACTCGGTCTGATCGCTGGTATGGTAAACGAAAACCGGGATGACTTTGGAATTGAGTTAAAAGAAGCCGAACAGACGATGAAGCGGATGTATGATTCTTTGGCCCCTATAGCGGGACTGAGGCGTCGTATCGCAGAGTCTAATCGCGTGTTGGCCTGGCTGCAGCGCCACGTCAAAACTACAGACCAACAACAAGAGAAGGTACGAAAACAAATTATCCAGCTACGTAAGCAGTTGGCGACTAAGCTGCCTCGGTGGCAGCGTGAGCGTTTGCAGCAGGCACTACGAGAGCACCAAAGCCATAGAAGTCAATATCGACTAGAGCATCTGTTCTACGAGCAACAAATAAAACGAGAGCAGTTGTTAAAGCATTACTTTACAACTGCATTACTCCGCCAGGAAACAGCACTCAAGCAACGACTACAGCAAACGACGGCTCTGAGAAAAAGGCTCAAGCAACGAACAGAGCGGTTCGCTTACTTGGTGACTGCATTAAAAATGCAGGTCAAAGTACCAGATAAGATATCGCTCGAGATGCGCAGCTTGTTAGTCGATATAGAAATTGATAGTGAGTCTGCGCAGCAAACCATCATCCGGCTGCTTGCTGAGCGAGATTCGGAACGCGATGCTTTGACGGTAGCCAAACAAACAATCAAGCGATTGCATAAGAAGCTACGCTGGTACAGGGATAACCAGACATTCGTGCTTCCTTCTTTGCCTACAATCAAATGTCGGGTGAAGAAAAAGCTGCCCAAGCGCTCCAAGGCAACACGACGACGCTATGTCCCACGACGATCTATTTCTCGACCCAGGTCCAGTGCCTTCAAAAGTCGTGCTTCCTCTTTACGGGGTTTGTATTGACAGGAGAACACCATGCCGGTTTACGCGTTGACGATCAAACATCCGTGGCTCTGGTGTATCCTACATTCAGACAAGCGAATCGAAAACCGTACGTGGACTCCACCCAACAGAGTAGTTGGACAGCGGATATACCTACACAGCTCAAAAGAATTCGACCATGAAGGCGTTTTGTTTTGCGAACAACAAGGCGTTGAGTTGCCGTCAGAGTACCATTTTGGTTGCATCGAAGGTTCCGCTATCGTGAAGGGTTACGTGCGTAGTAGCGACAATCACTGGTTTCAAGGCCCGTTCGGTTGGACGCTAGAAGATGTACGGCTGCTCAAGGTACCGTTGCCACGACGCGGGCAGCAGGGTGTCTGGAAGGTTAAGAAGTAGATGTTTCGTTACCGAGGTTACCTCTATCGTGCCGTCACGATGCCGCCTCCCGGGTTTATGGACGGGGCTTTCTACCGCGGTGTTCTCTATCACGGATCCGACCGCGGAGATCTCCGCATGCTCGAGCCTAACCAAGGCAATGAGTTTGGTATCTACTTGACGCCCAAACATAGATACGCTCGACGTTACGGGCAACATTTGTATCGCGTGTTGGCTAACTTTAGAAATCCTATCTTTGTTGCTGATAAGTCAGAGCTGTCGTCGGCTGATCTTACCCAACAAGACGTTGAGCAGCTGCAAGCTGCCGGGTACGACGCCATAGTGTCGGGAGGCTCGATCGAGACCGCGAGCGAAGTAGTGCTGTTTGATTCTAGCCAGGTGCACATACTGGAAGAAGCTTAGGATGAAACTCTTTGTCTCGGACTTCGACGACACCCTCTTTAGGTCAGCCTATCCACCTGATGGCTGGGACCGCGATCGTGATGGTTACTGGTGGGAGTTGCCAGAATCGTTGGGACCACCCTGCGTACCCAAGGTACCAGGTATGGAGTGGTGGAACCAGCAAGTGGTCAAAAGGGCCACACAGCTGATTCGAGACCCTGAGTGGTTTTGTTGCTGTCTGACGGGTCGACGCACACACCAAGCTAACTTCAGTCAGCGTATCCCTTGGCTGTTGGAACAAAAAGGGCTGCTGTTTGATTTGGTGCGGTTGTGCCCAGCCGATGGCTCTGATCAAGGCGCCACCGGTCCTTGGAAGCTGTCTGTGATACAGCGCCTGGCCCGTAGGTTCGACGCAGATGAGATAGAAATCTGGGACGACCGTGCCGATCACCTGGCCGACTGGGAAGCTGCTCTGTTGGATTACAACGTCAATACGGTCCACGTACAGGAGCCGCACCGCCAGTGTCGAGGTTTTCGTTTTCGTGGACGTCAGTACATCGAGGTTAATGATGATTAAGTACCGCGGGTGTCAATATCGGGAAGCAGGCGAACTTCGCATCGCCTCCAAAGAAATTTTCTACCACGGCACCGCAACAGGACAGAATGACGAGATCCTCAAGAGCATATTGGCGCAAGGACTCAACCCAACCCCAAAGCGGCGTGTTTTCTCTGACGATGACGATCGTAAAGACATCACTACACTGGGAGGTACTTACCTGAGTCTGCGTGCAGGAGATCTGTCTAAGTTCAGCCTAATGGCACAAAAGAAGTTCGGTGGCGACTACTTGTACGTCATAGTTCAGTTTGAGACCCGCACACCCACCACCACACTAGACGAAGACGAACTTCTGCCGATTGGCAGAAACCAGGTGTATTTAGATCAATACGGACGTGACAATCTAAATATAACCAGAGTTGATGGTAGTTTTTTGTTTGGGTTGTTAGAGACAGACAAGATCGACTGGTACGATGTAGCGGAGCACTTTTTGGTTAGCACTGTAGAGCCCCTTTGGGGTAAGCAAGATCCCAGAGCGGTTCGGCAGATGCTTCTACCGATTGCCAATGTGTTGAAGTGGCAGGCGTATTATCGAGAAGCACAAGCTCGCGAGCATGATGGTTACTGGTATGTACGTCAGTACGATGAACTTATCGGTGTGTCGCCCCAGGAAGCTTTGCAAGAACTTCGTGCGGCCACCAAAACAGCGATGTCGGCATTGCGAAGTCTAGCCACGCCTCCATCGGCGACTCCCGATGAGCCATATAGTCGCCAGCAACGGCAGCGGGACAACCAGAAGATTCAGACCGAAGAGCCTATTGGCTATCGAGGTGCCAACAAGATCATCGCGATTATGCGTTGGGGTGATAGCTACTCTGGTAGTGTCGCCAAAGACTCTTCGTATTACATCGTAGGTCAAATAGTATATGCCACACCAGAAGGTCAACGCGAGGCTGAGAAGATCATCAATAGCGTACTACGTGAAGGTAAGAGCGAACACATGTTGTGGACTGACCCGCGAGGTACTGTTGTTTATGATGAGCCTCGTTTATCCTCAGAGAAAGCGGCTTCCGTGTTTATGTATAAAGGACGTGAATACGTAGAACTCAAACAAGGTGATGTGGGTGAAGCGGCTAAACTTAAGGCGGTAGCGCCGTTAGCGGATCCTACGTGGACGCCTAACGAACATGTAGAGGATGCAAAGAAAATTGAAGTAATCAATTCTGGAATTCCAGAGGAAATGTACTTGTTGTTTACCAGTTTTGAGAACTCTCTAGGAGACCGGAAAAACGGAAGGGTCATCCTGACGTGGTTTCCGGACGACCGAGATCTGTTTGAAGGTGGCGCGTATTGGTTTGAGGAGGGTGGCAAAAAGAAGCTTCAAAGCGTCTATGTGTCGCCTGAGTTCCGTGGGCGCGGTGGGCAGTTACTGGCCGACGCTTTGAAGTCGATTGGCGTTACTAGTTACGTAGAGCCTCTGTCGCACGCGGGAAAGAGGTACGTCAAGCGCCACAAGTTTACGAAAACGTCCTCTGCGCTGTACTGCAAAAGTCAATACGTTACTCGAGATGTCTACGCTAAAACCATCTTAATCAACGAAGAGTTTGTAGCTGGCCTACGCAAAGAATTTTTACGGTACATGAAGAACGTCAGGCAGGTCCACGACTACGACACCGCTTGGCAGTTCAAAAAGGTAGGCAACCTCTACGCTGAGAAATTCCACGAGATGTTTTTCGAGCGGTTCACCAACTACTACCTGAAGCATTACGTTGGCCTCAGTAAGAACATGGCAAGCTTCTGGGGCGACGTGCTCCGCAAGTCTGGTTGGGATTTCTATCTGGAAATAAGTCCGCCACTGTCCATGGTAGACGAGTACCACGACAAAGAGAGCCTGTACTACGACTACCAACAAGAAGTCGGCAAATGGGCCAACCGAGTAAAAACGAAAGCAAGAAAGCTTTGGAAAGACCTGCGCGACTTCATTGAATCTCATCCGTCTCATCGAGAAAAAGAGGTAGAACCGTACGTTGAGTTGATGGATGATGACAACTACTCCATTGCTGGATTTGACGTTCGTATCAGAGGCTACGGGCAAGAAGGAGCTTTGCCTGAGTACCATGCGGAGTGGTTGTCCATCGCCAAGGAAGGACTGAAGGAGTATCGCCGACGCGCTTCTGAGCGAATGCCGTGGATGATCAAACACGCGCTGCCTTTCGTCCTTCGTTTTGATATCAGCCTCAACAAGGCAGGCGAGTACCAATTCCGCTACATAGACCTATACATGTCGGCCCTTACGGAAAAGACTGACCCAGTAGGTAGATTCGTCAAGACGTGTGCTCATGAGATGGGTCATCACCTATGGTACCACCTGAGTGGTGACGCCAAATCTTTCTGGGCAAAAGCCGTTCGAGAAGATTACGCTGCACAGTTGGACTTACAGTACGTACTGGATAACTGGTCTGGGTCTGATCCCGACGACGTCTTGGCGTTCATAGCTGACGACTTTCTGAACAAAGGCGACGTCGATACTTACCTTCAGCTGTGGTCGCTTTATTACCAGCCTGGCTACAAGTACTGGTTTGAAAAAGCCACACGTGCCGATGTAGAAAAGAGGATAGCCGAAGGGGATCGGTATTTGGCGGTGCAGCAACACCCCATCAGCGCCTACGCGGGACAGAACGAAATAGAGGCGTTTTGTGACGCCGTCGGAAGCTACGTAGCCCACGGAGAGAAAGGTATCTATCCTGCCGTGCGTAAGTGGCTGTCGATTGTGCTACCCGATATGAACATCCGACTAGCTGCAAAGAAAGCATCTTCTATGCTAACGTATAAAGGACGTCAATACATCAGTTTGACGGATTATCAAAATGGACGAAACAAAACGGCGACACGAGATCGCGATACAGGAAGTCGAGAAGGCTCTGGCGGATCAGATACAGGAAGCGATGCTGTCGGCACGCAAGATAGCGCAGATCCAAGAGCAGCTCGAGAACCTGACCGGCACCGTGGAGGAACAGTTGGAGCAGCTACAGCAGCTGAGACGCGAACTGCAGACCCACGAATAAAAACAGCTGAGGAACCAGAAGAACCGACCGAAACCGAGATGGTGGAGGAGTTGGAGGAGGAACCAGGAGCCAATTGGAGGGACTTATACCTGCAGCCAATTATCCGTGCTATCCGAAATCAATTCGACCTCCCTGAAGGACAAGTTACCCTACTGGGTCCAGCTAAGAAAGTTCCGTTCGGCTCCGACACGTTAGGTTTCAATATTACCGGTCATGTACGGTTCCAAGACTTCTCCCCAAACGTCAATGAATATGGTCGGTCTCCTTATAGATTCACCGCGCACGTCGATCCCAACGGAGAACTTCAGTTGCCTGTAGAGGTACTTGGCAAATAACGATGCCATCTCGAAGCAAGCAATCCAACGAAAATCTACTGTATAACGAACTGCGCAACGTCAGTATGCGCGTAAATGCTTTTGGTGATGAGGTGGCTGAGTTATCCGCAGCCGCCCAAGCCAACTCGATCGATATAGAACAGCTGGTTAACGCTGTTGAACAACTACGTTCCCGCCTAGACTACCTCGAAGCCCTCCTCAAAGAAGCCAGACAAAGTCAATAAACGCTGATGCTTTACGTTATTCTCTAGCAGAACAACGTAAAGTGAACGACATGGCGTGCTGGTCCCGCGTGTTTAGTGGTGGCAATACCAGTTATGGTACTGGTTGCTGCAATACTGGCTGTTTTAACCAAACGAGCCCGGATGAGGGTTCCACCAAACCCACTATCTTTGGCGATATTCCCGTCAGCGTTAGTAGCATTGCCGAAGGTGTAGGCTATTGGGCAGAACAACTGCGTCAACGGTTGGCTGCTACCGCTACCATTACGTCCACGTCAGACCAGATTTATACTGTTGTGTTGCGTCGTGGCACTCGTACCGACTCTACTACCTGGCAGGTGTCGAATGCTCAGGGCGCCTACCCGGTAGTAGTTAGTTACGCCACACCAGTTGATTCCGGTAGTAATGTTCAGTTTCAATCTATGCACCACTGCATAGATTGGTTGGTAGAAAAACTCGCATAACGCGCATCAGCGCACGTCCAGCAACACCCCACCTATCAGCAAAGCTGGTTTGATTGACTTTGTCAACGTCCCCATCCAGGTGTTGTTCCCAAACCAAATCCGTGTTGCGTACGGCAACACATCAGGAGAATCGTTATGAGAACTCGTTTTAGTAATCGCCGCCGGCGCCCTGCTCCTCGCGAGCGGATCGCCGAAACCCCTCGACTGCATCGTGGACGCGATCAGTCTCGCCGTCGCCCGAGCCGTGACCGCCACGCCGAAGATGAAGCGGAAGAGATGCCTCGTAGGCGCCGCAGCCGTCGCTACAACCGTGAAATGGCTGAAGCTCGTGCCGAGCGTCGTGCCCTTCGTAGCCGTCGCAGTGAGCGCCCGCGTGCTCGCATGTCGGCTGAAGAAGATGAGATGTTGATGGATCTCAACCTGGACGACATCCTTGAGGTGCCGGAGGATGAGATCGAAGATGCGGCTGAGGAAGCTGAAGGCGAATGCCCCGTAGGTTGCATTCCGGAAGAGAAGGTAGACGAAGCTCTCGAAGAGGTGGAAGAAGCTGTAGAGGGCGAGGATGAGGAAGAGGGCGAGGAAGAAGAGGAGAAAGAAGAGAAGGAAGCGGCCGTTGAGGCTGCTCCGGTCGAGACCGCCAAGTGGGCTCCTATGTTCTCCGAAGCCGACATCAACAGGCTCGACAAGACTGCAGACGTTACGCTGATTCCGTTCCTCGACCAGGATGATCCTACCTACGTGGTACTGGCCAATACACGCCCTGTGGGTGAGATTCGCATGTCTGACCTCACCGACGTAGACGATCAGGACCGCTACGCCCTGTTCACCGCTGAATCGTTCCCCAAAGGGATCCAGCAAGCGGTAGAGCAACTTGGTGCCGGCAACGTGCTGAATGACCTTGGTATGCGCTACTTCGCCGAGATGGTGACACAGCGACAGGCCGACTCGGCCGCCAAGAATCAGGTTCAGGCCGACATGGAAGAGGCCTTCCAGTCCCGTCTGGCGGAACTCAAGCAGAACTTCATCAACAATGTGCTGCTGGCTGTCGAAGCGTCTAACAAGGACGTACTGGTACGCAATCCTCTTCGTGAAGCTGTTCGTAGCAGTTTCCGTGCTGCGGGCGTGCCGGATGCCGTAACGGTAGATCTGTTTGAGGATGCTCTCGAGCAGGCTGGTGCTGACTACTTCATCGCGATGGTCAACAAGGCGGATGAGTGGTTGGGCTTCGAGAAGGAAGCGATGGCTCAGATCGAGCAGACCATCAAGACGGCCGATCACCGCCGCCCTCAGGCTGAAGCCGAAGTGTACCACGCCCCCGTGGCGCCTTCTGTACCCGCCCGCACGATGCCTCCGCAGCAGCCCCAGCGGCAGGCCAACACCGAGTGGGACCGCAGCGAAGATCGTTTGCGTGCAGTGTTGCGCAACGCTGGCACCTACAACAAGGGTCGTTAATTTGGTTGGTGGGGTGTTGGAGTTTATCCAACACCCCACCAACTTGTTCGGTTTATCAATTGGAGCGCACGACTTTTATTTTACTTGGACTGGTCGTTCTTCGGGTCGTACGCTCCTTTGGATGAATCGTCACAGGATAAATAGCATGCCCCTTTTTCGTGTTTGGACCAGAGAGTTGAAAGAAGTGGAGATGTCGTACGACGTCGAAGCTTCAGATGAAGATGAAGCTGCTGACCTGATTGCAGCTTTGCGTGGTTTGGATGATGCTGCGGCCGAACGCTACCTAGCCGAACAGCGAATTGAATCCAACTTGGAAGCTCACGAAGACGCTGCTGATGAGTTGCACCTAGAAGGCGTTGACCTGTTGCGGAGAAGCCGATGAGTCGTATTGTACAGGCTGGACCCGGACTGCATGTTGGTGATTATATGTTGGCGCAAACGGTCGATCGAGGAAAAGTGATCGATCGGATGCCCAAGATCATTGACGGACATAGACTGAAAAAAGTCCGTATTGCCAACAAAGAAGTTGCGGTTGGTGCTGGACTCGAGTCTTGTGCCTGTGACCGCCTTGATATCTCTTGGCTGCCTTTTGCGGCTGAGCAGTACCACATCAGCCCTAACATCAAGGACTACACGATTGTAGAGCTGCATTCTGTGGTCGCCGATATTCCGAATCGTAATATGGATTGCATGGACTACCAGGAACTTACTACTTGGCGTAGTTTGCATGGCCGTCCATGTTATTCTACTTTTGTGGGTAAACCCTGCCATCAGGACCACGATAATCAGGATGATACCAAAGCAAAAGGTGTCATCTTCGATGCCAGCTTGGTTCCGTTGACCAAGAACGTAAACGGTAAAACTATTTGGGCGGTGAAAATCTTAAAAGGTTTCGATAGGTCCAAAGATACTCGTCTGGCTAATTTAGTTCAGCAACGCAATCGTATCGGCCATTCGATGGGTTGTCTAGTTGAGAAGGTCCGTTGTAGTTTGCCTTGGTGCCAAGCAATCAGCGACGGTGTTTCTACCACTTGCCAACATATTGCGGGTGGTGCAGGCAAAGGCCAAGTCATTAGAAATCATATTGTAGCGGAGCACCTCATTGACTTCGCCTATGTGGAAGATTCGTCCGTAGAAGATCCCGCTAATGTGGTTTCGTTGACAGACTACATCTGGAACGTAGGATGATCCCAACCACTCAAGACATCCTGCAGCGGTTGCTCCGATACCGTAAAGTTGCTGAACGGTCTGCTGTGGCAGCAACTGACGGTGCTGCCAATACTTCGTATGAGGTATTCTCCGTCGGTGGTACTGATCAGTATCACACCGTATTGACCGCCAAAGCCGCTATCGCGTTAGCCGATACGACAGCAAAACAACAGCCCAACTGCACAGTTGCGGTGTGGAGTCCACTTCGCGGTTTGATTTATCGTGCTCGGTACGAAACACCCGAAGCCTTGGTAGACGCCTTACTGGATTACATTTGGAACAGCAGTCAGCTGAGTGGTCAATATAAATCGGTAGCAGCCAACCAAACTGATTTGATGGAAAACGGTACCTATGACGGTCAGGTCGCGTTCAAAGCGTTTTGGCCCGTAGCGGACGCTGCGGTTGATCAGTACACACAGCAATACGGCACAGCACAACAGAAGCAATTTCCACACGACATTCGTCAAATGATGGCTGAGAAGATGGTTCGCTTGTTCGAGCAAGACTACCGAGAACAGCCTGACCGGTTCGAGCAACCAACTGAACCATCAGCTCAACAGACAATTCAAATCGATCCAACGGACTCCGATGGTAAGACCATCGTCATCAACATAGGCTAACGATGAACGAACTAGAAGACAGACTGAATCAAATTCGCGAACTGGCCGAAGCCGGCTTGGATGCAGCTATAGATGCACAACCACAAGATCACGAATACCTGATGAGCCTGTTCGCTGACATTTGGGACCTGGCTGATTTGGATGAGCCGCTGCAGTGAGAGGCACCATGAAAACCTATCGACAACTGAGAACTCGATTACAGCGGTTGCGTCGTCGTAACAAAACTGCCGGCTTGACCGATACCGTCGGAACCTACGAGGTGTTCGCTCAGCAAAGCAACATCTACCAGCGTTGCGGTTCAGCCCAACAGGCAGCTGCAGTGGCAGATGAATTGGCGCTGTTGAATCCGATGGAAACGTTTCACGTGTGGTCACCCGACCAACAACATGCTTATGAGGTAAAGGCTATGCCGGAACGACGGGCTGGTTACGATTCGGACGAATCCGTAGCGGCTGAACTGGTAATGCACGTCGACAATACTGAGCAGCTGTACAGACAAAAACAATACATCGAAGAAGGCTTGGCCAACAAGATGGCCGCTGGTCGGTTTGACCCTGCATTGGCTTCTAAGGCCTACATGGGTCTGCTCAAAGCAGCTGCGCAAAGCTACATTCGTGAGTTTGGATCTCCAGGTGACGCTTGGCACCAAATGTTCCCAATGAACATTAGGAAGCTAGCTGCAAAGCAACTGTTTGAGCAGTTTGCTGATGAAGTAGAAATTAACCCTCAGGACTTTGCTGGCCGTATGCCGAAGAAGCACCTCCCTGAATGGGAAAACCGATACCGAAGAAGTTCTACAAACAACCGAGCCAAAAGGCTCCACAACAAAGGAAGTGTATCCATGCCCCGGAAACCTAGCCGTAGGCGCCGTCAGCGTCTGGCCAACCGTATTGAGCAAGCTCGTTCTAACCGTCAGAACCGGGATCGTAATCGTCAGATGGATCGCCGTGCTGAGCGGGTTGATTCCAAAGAGGAACGCCTAAACAAGCGCGTAGCCAGCCTGACCAAGCTGCTGCGTCGTGCTGAGCGTGAGCTGCGCAAGGCTCAACAGCAGCCGCAGCAGGATGATCTGCAAGAGAGCCGTCAGCGTATTGCTGAACTGCGTAAGCGGTTGGAGCAAGAACGGCGTCCGGTTCGTCGCGCTGCCGCCCGCAGTCGTCGTGTTCGTAGTCGCCTGGCTCGCCGCTCGGCTGAGCGTCCTATCCGTCGTAAACGTTCGGACGAGCGTGTTGCCAGCGGTCAGCACCGTAAGCCTGCTCGTCCCCAACGTCGCCAAGCGGCCGTAAAGAAGGAAGCCGCTCCCAAGGTTATTCGCCGTAAGCAAGACGGCAAGCTGTACGTTCGGGTAGACTAACGATTATATTGGTCCTCCTGGGGAACGGAAGCGCCTTAATGTTAATGCTTCCGTTCCCGTTTTTCTAATCAGGCTTTAGCTGTACGTCGTAAAGTTTGATTAGAAAAACGAAACCACCCGAAGAGGAAAACTCAAATGAAACATAGAAACAAACTACGCCGTCGATTGGCAGCTAAAGAGCAGCGACAGCCGGGTCAGATTTCTTCCACCTTACGTCGTCGGATGGGGGACGCACTGGCTGACCTGTTCGACGAGTTTGGTCCCGATATCTATGCTGAAGCCATCTTGCAGCTGAAAGACGTTATCCTGGAATCGTTCCAAAGCGGTTTCGAGCAGCTCGACAGCACTATCAAAGACGAGCTGGGCAAACGTGGCGTTGAGGAAGCTCGTCAGCATATCCGTCAGTGGGCTAGCGAGATTGTGGAAGATGTGAACCATCATGGTCTCGACGAAGTAGCCGGTGCGCTCGAAGACTATGTTGGTTCTTTGACCGCCGAATTCCAACAGGCAGAAGAGGAAGAGGGCGGGGACTTGATGGGCATCGAGCCTGATGTCGAGGAAGTTTCAGAGGAAGAGATCGAGGAAGTTCCTGCAGAGGATGCTGCTGAGGATGAAGAACTCAACCTGGAAGACTTGGGTCTTGAGCTACCTGAGGAAGAAGCTGCGGCTTCGTTTGGTCCTTTGGGCGGCCGTAGGCAGCGCA
>Ga0180438_10000931_pt1 | contig 53526 bp, 83 predicted proteins | sample SS_ome_12_FD_132455 | JGI IMG/M metagenome (GOLD analysis project Ga0180438, IMG submission 132455) | Hypersaline lake sediment archaeal communities from the Salton Sea, California, USA - SS_3_D_2 metaG | ecosystem: Environmental > Aquatic > Non-marine Saline and Alkaline > Hypersaline >...
CGTTGAAGAAGTGACCAACTACCCGCTTACGTTTGAACTTCAACGTGCGACCGTCAGTTGTCTTGTAACGACCACCTTTGAAGAACTTGTTGAGTAGCTTGATCCCTCGCTTACGCGCCGGACGCAGCTTACCGTCGACGAAGGTTTCTTTACCACCAGGCCCGGTAAACACAATCCCGCAGGCGTGTTTCTCTCGCCAAGCAAACTGAATAGTTCTCAGGTACGACCCCTTGTTACATGGATGCTCGCCGTGCCATTCGGCATCCACACCGATCACGGTGTCTTTCTTCTTGGGATCGTTCTCCGCTTCGTAGCAGACAGCTTCCAGCTCTTCCAAGGTCCGGACAGTCCGGTGGTTTACGCCTTCCTCTTCCTTGTCGAACCGGATTCCTTGCTGCAACAGGTTGAACCTGGAGACACCTCGCTCCAGAGTACGACGCACAGTCTCGTCGCGAGCGACCATGGCCGGATGAACCACAGTCATGACCAACGACGTGTGCGTCCTAGCATCGTCAGGGTCCAGACCGATCGGGAACTCATGCTCTACGACGCGGCCTTCCATGTAGGACACGTTGAACTTAGATCCCAAAAGTGCTTTTGAACTGTCAGCACCCAGACACAAGATGTACCTGGGTCGAACAAGTCTAAGCTCTTGGGCCAGCAGCGGAGCACAATCCTTCAACCACGCCGCCTTCAGCGTTGTCGTACCGTCAGGCGGGGTGAACTTGATCAGGTTGGTGATGTACCAACTCGGCGTTCCCTTGATCTTGAACTCTTTGAGTATGTCAACAAGTATCTCGCCGGATGGTCCGACCAGATTCCGAAAGTGTTCCTGCTCTTCGTACCACGGCATCTTACCGAGCACCATGACGTCGGCAGGATGTGGGCCGTCGACCAGCCTGGGCTCCTCGCCTCCTTGAAGGAAGTTCAGGAACTCAACCCGGTACTGACCCCAAAGGTGTCCAGGAACGAACGTGACCATCTCCGTATGGCCGGCACGCATCTCGATGGGCAACTCAAACCCAGGCTTGCGCAGCGCCTTCAGGTACAACTCAGACAGCTTATCGCCGATCTTCGCTTGGGTGACCTGCCGCTTGCCGCTCTTTTTCGTCTCGTCTTTGACGTATGCCTTGACGAGTTCTGACTCATCATCCCCCAGGTCGTTTGCGTGTCGCAAAAAGTTCGGTCCCGGTAATGGCATACCAGGGGCACCCAAGGGATACATGCCCTCACGGAAGACTTTTCTCAAGCCGGAGTTCTTGCGAATCTCCTCACGAAGCTCACGCCTCGTTCGGCCTTGACCTTTAGCCAGCTTGGAGATTTTTCTTCTTCGTACTGGGATCATCGTTTACTCCAGGAGACTTCCACTCCCTTTTTCTTAGCTTCTGCTGCTACGTACTCTCTGGCAAACGCTCTGTCCAAGCTGCCAGGATCAGTTCCTTCAGGTAACCTGACAGCCGCAAAGCCGCCAGCAAATGCTGTCGAAAACGTGTCGATCAACTTCCTCACCGCGGCCTTCTCGTACTCTTCAGGGTCCCACAGCAAGATAGCCGAATGGTCTTTGAAGTGATCTATGAACCTGCGCTGCTGAGGAGCAGTCATGCTCGCCCCCAAGGTCGAACAACACATTGGACCGAACGACCACACGTCAGTGAAGCCTTCTACGACCACGCCGGTTCGGTATTGAATCGCGTTGGCAAAGTTGTAGATCACGTGCCGCCGAGGAGTACCAGGACAGGTGTAGTACTTCATCGGAGCGTTCTCTGCCTTCCAGTTAAGCTCGTCCGGGATGCGTCCTTGCCACCCCACCATACGCTTGTCGATATACAGAGGCGCGATGATACGATTGATCGCCGGCCAGTAAGCGCTGCTGTCGTGACAGAAGTGGGCGTTGTAGAACCTGCCGATCCGTTCAGGATCAAACTTGCGGCCTACCAGATACTGCACAGCCTTGTGGTTGCTTGGCAGCTTGTCTACTCGTGTACACGGACCAGGCCAGTCCTTGGCCAGCGTTTCAATGTCTATCTTCTTACCAGGCTTCACCCGGAACTTGTCCATGCCGCCTTCTGTTTCAGTGATGTCCTCGATAAACTCGGAGACCCTACCTGATCTCTTCAAGCAGTCCTCATTGAAACAGATGGCCATGTGGAGAAAGTTCTCACCTTCATCCCCACGTTGCCCGAACATGTGGTTGATGTAGAGCCTGAATCTCGTGTCGGAGCAATACGGGCAACACACCTGGTAGTACTCTCCAGGATGTACGGCCTCGATCTCGTCCGCTTCCTTTCTACGACGTCGAGGGTTGTATCGACGAACAAACTGTGCTTCTTCTCCGGGGTTCGACACCCTAACCTCGCCAAACCTGCGGGCCAGCAGTCGATACAACTTCGGATTCAACACGTCCTCAGCCATGGTCTTCCGTGTAGAACTCATCATCGTCATCCACGTTAGTGTGTGCGTGTGTACCGACCGCATCTACGGCCGCTTCATGGTTTGCCACGGTGTTCATGTCTTCCTTCGCTACGATCAATCCTTTCTGTCGGTCGATCACGTGCTTCTCTGATTGGAACACGCGACACACATCGCCACGAAGTTTCAACACGATCGCGTTTTTGGCTGGAGCCCTCCGATGCTTACTACAAGTCAACTGACACAAACCTTCCGGATTCAACTTGCCTACGCAGAAGTTGAAGTCGAGGTTCTCAGCGTACGACTTGGACTCCGCCGAGTCAGTATGGTCGAGCAAAGCACCGGGGCCTTTCTCGTTCGCCTTACCACTCAACTGATGTGGCAACCATACAGGAGTGTCGAACTCGTTAGCCACCAAGTTTCGGAAATGTAGCGGCGCTCCAGTCACCAAGTGACGTAAGTGGCCATCATCCTTCCCTAGAAACGCTTGATGCCTACGACACATGGCACCAACGTAGTCAACAATCACAATGAGAGGCTTCGCCGGCCCGTCTATCTTTCTCAGCTCCCAAGAGATCCTGCGTGAAATCTCCGCCACGTAACCGTTGCCGGCACCAGGACAGCTCTTGTCGTACCCGGTCATGTCCAAGACACGCAGATGCTTATTCATAACCTTCATCTGCTTCTTGGCACGTCCTTGCTCACCGAAGACGGTATCGCCTTTTGCGAGCTTACCTGCAAACATCTTTTTCTCGTAACCCTGAAGGGTCTTGGACGTCGACAATCCTTTGAGTCCTTTCGGACCCATGGACTCCAGCCTGGCCCTGTCGATACTAGCCGCGTACGACAACGACCTGATCCGTAGCTCGTTCTCCAACCTTGCCTCGTAAGAAACCAGGAAGGCCAACCGCCGTATACCGTCCCAATCAGGGGAAGTCTCCAACTGCTGAGCGTACCTGCACATTTCCACGGCCAGCATGACGCTGATAGTGGTCTTACACGAACCGAACGGGCCGAGCAGACCATAACACTCGCCACCAGCCTGACCGACACCACCAAGGAACTCGTCGAAGAAGCCCAACCCAGTCCCGTATGCTTGAATACCTCCCTGGAGATCCCATTCATCGGGAAACATCTCCGGGCTAGTACCTTCACCTATCTGAGAAATCCTCTCCGACTCAGCTTGGACTTGGCTGATAAGACCAGGTAGATCCTCAACCACACGGTCGTCGGTCGCCACCTGTCGCTGAATCGTCCTGGCTACGCGCTCCTCCAGGAACCTCTTCAGTTTCTTCGTGCCCCAAGGAATGTACTTCTTGTCATCAAATGGCGGTTTCAGACCCTCGTCGTACGCCAAATCCAGCCATGCTTCAGCCTCAGACACCTCAGCGCTGCTCATCACGTCCTCGTCGAGATCAATCACCGACTGGACTTCCGACATCATCATGTCCCGCTCGGGTAGCTCGCCGTGAGCCTCGAAGTGGTCGAGACAGATGCTCCAAGCTATCTGGTACATCACCTCCGCTTCGTTGAAGTGCTCCAGTGTGAGTTCTTCCCTGGCAACCTCGAAGACCGCCTGGTTCCGAATCAGGACGCACATCATTTTCTCTTTGTCGTTGGCCGACAATATAGCCCGCCGCTTTACTTTATCCATTTGATCCAATCCCACCAACGATTACCAAGTAAGGGCTACATGTTGTCGGCAATGTACCTGTACAACTCGCGGGCTTCCTTCGGGAACTCACGTGGTATGTAGCCTCCCCAAACCTTCTTGTACTGTCGACGTCGCGGATGGTATTCGAGTGCTGCACCTACCCAAAACCTTTCCGCGGCCGACCTCACCATCTCGTCGTCTACCGATAACGCCAAACAGTAACGGAACAGATCCGTGAGGTTGATGTTAGGATCGGTGACGGCTTCAAATATCGCTTTCTCGTTCGACATGTCGCCACACGTGATGTTCACCACGACTTCAGACCTGGCGACCTGGCGTTGTGTTCTGAAGTCAGACTCTACTTCGCGGAGAATGGACTCCGCAGACGTCTTGTACCTTTCGTACCAAGTATCCGACAGCAACTGAGTCGGCATAGGACACGAAACAACCTCACCGCGCATCGTAGCGAACACCCTCTCGACGTAGTCTGTCGGTTTGATGTCCCTACGAAACAGCTTGGCAGCGAGGTACTCCCACAAGTTGATTAACGGCCGCTCCTTTCCTTCAAGAGTAACATCGTCTGCACCGTACAACGACTTGCTAGCGCCGTCATACTTTTTGGCAGGACGGTAGGTCGACACAACACCATCGCGCTGAGTTTCATACAACCTACGCTGTAAGGTGTATGTGTTCTTCAACTCAGCGCCCATATCAATCCTGACCTGGTCAGGTTTGACCTCCAGTCTCTTCCTGGCATGTCTGCTAGGTCGATCACTCATTTCTAGTCCATGTAGTCGAGATACAGTTGTTCCGCCAGCGATCCCTTCTTCGGTTTGTCAGGGAAGCTCTGGTCCCAACCGTGACCTTCGTAGTTCTTCTCACGCCCTCTCGCCTTCGAGCGGAAGGACTTGCTGAACTGGTCCATGTAGTCGTGAACGATTCCGACTTCCTTATCCTGGCCGAGGCGAGACACACGACCTGGGATCTGAGTATCGTTGATAGGGCTGCCACCGGCATCAGCTCGAATCAACACCTGAAGGTTGTCAAACGACACGCCGACGTTCCACACCGTAGTACAAATGGCCTTCTTCAGCTTGCCAGCCTCGAAAGCCCTGGTGAGCTTCGCGCGTCGGTGAGTATCCATGATCGGCTCGTGAGGCTCCAAGAGACCTTGCTTGATGTACCTCTTACGATCCTTCAGACTCATACCGTCCTCTTTGTGGACCAAATAGAAGTGCGGGAGCCTGTGCTTGAGATTCACAGCGTGCTCGATTGTCTCGCAGGTGATGAGCACCTGGGTGTTGTCAGAGTAGCTGTTCGCGTCCTCTGCAATCTTGTCGTTACGGAAGTCGTTGGTCCAGATGCCGAGCCGTTTCTTCTCGACGTCGACTTCACCCTCACACGGGTCATAGTCCATGATGACCGAGCGCCAGATAATCTGGATTGGTACGATCATTCCATGTTGCATCGCCTCGTCGTAAGACATCTTGTAGATGATGGGACCAAAGATCCCTACGAGACGAAGATCCTTATTGTCCAGTCGCATGTCATGCGAAGCAGAGAACCCAAAGTTCCTGGACTCGTCAGAATGGCCCAGCTTTCGAGCCAGCTCGTCACTCGCCAGCTCATGGCACTCATCACCAATCAAGATGTCTGCTTCACCTGGAGACCGGTGAAACGACGCTGCCGTGTAGATTTGAACACGACGTCCAGCTACGTTCTTCCCACCACCAACGATCCCGACGCTCGGCAGCATGCCGCACAGCTCCGGGTAGATCCTATCCCTGGCCACAGCCACACGCTTCGTTACCACGTCGATCTGGGCATGAGGCAGCAGAGTAGCCACCAAACCGATCAGGAACGATTTGCCGTATCCAGGTGGACAATCAAAGCGGCCACACCGGTTGGCCAGCAGTTTGACGAGAAATCGAGCCTGACCATGTCGCAGATTGAACGGCTTGAGCCGGTCCCAGTAGGGCTTGAACGCCTTCTGATCGCGAGGCTTCAAGTCCTTCATACAAACTTCATAGCCGGCCGTTTTGAGAGCGTCCCAGATGAGTTTCCATAACCCGATCGGACAAGATAGACGTCCCCGATGGTCCTCGCCAAAGCACTCGACATCCGTGAAAACGATGGTCGGTTCGTCGTTTGCCTTAGCTATTTTCAACTGATATCCACGCAAAAACTCCTTTTCTACGTAAGTCAGAGCAGGTGCGAGGATCTCATAAATCGTGCTGGTTGTTGGAGATACGACCAGTCTGTTGCCCGATTTGAGCAACGTAACTTTTTTCTTTTTACGCATTTCCACCGCCTTCGTGGTGTTGAAACGGCGGTGCGAGTCTCCTATTATGGGAGAGATCCAAGGGCATCTCCCCGCGGCTGCACACCAACGGAGACCCCACCACCACACATAAGGCCACTCGGGCTGGCAACCTGAGTGGCCTTGTTGTTTGTCTACTCTACGGGCTGTTCGATAGTCCCCTCCAGCTTGGAAAGTTCCTCGACACCGCCATCGTCGGCAGGCTCCGGGATGTTACGCTGGCGTAGCGAGACCACCGTGAAGAACCCAAACTCGCCCGGCCTCCAGGGCGAAAGCCCTCGATACTGGCCAGCCTTCTCCATGAGCCTGATGAAGTCATCTTCGGATATGTCGCTTGGCAGTACTAGGTTGATTCCAACTACCTGACCAGGATAGAACGCCTCATGGCGACTCATCCTGGCCTTACCGCGACGACGACCTTTGCCGGCCTGATGACACTCGTACAGTTCCGGCTTGGGAACGCCGTCGACATTCTGATCCCAGAATATCTTCTGCACTTCCTGTTGGTGCCTGCCTAGAAGCTCAGCGGCCATCTTCAGATTAGACCGATGCCAACCTGGCAGGAACACCACCTGGCCTGTCTGCGGGTTGCGCTGAAACACGAACCTGGCAGGGCTCTTCCCTTCCGCCTTCTTCTGGTTACCCAGACAGTGGGCGGTGAACTTAATCCTTACCGTCAGCTCCCGCATGACAGCTCCATGGCAACAGGATAGTCTACTAATATCACAACCGCATTACAAGGCTACGAAAACCCTGCAAAAACGGACGAAAAGCAGCCGGCCGAAGTTTTCCCACCGCTACACATGGTTTCCGTGGGACGAAACCTTTAGGGCACCTCCAAGGACCCTCCTAGTTTTTGAATACAACGGCCGGCTGCACGCATCAAATCTCGATCACCTGGTCGAACGACGAACGCAAATCCCGCTCGTGAGTGATCACCACGAGCTGGCGTTTACCACGCACCTCAACAGCGAGCTTGTTCAACGCATCAGCGAAGAAGTCCATGTTCTCATCGTCAAGTCCAACAGTGGGCTCGTCAAGGAACATCATCCCTATGTCAGCGCCGAACAACGTGTTCACCGACACACGAAACGAAATAGCAAACACGCCTTTCTGTCCTCCAGACAAACCTTCAGCTCGCCGTGGTGGGCGACCTGGGAAGTGAACCTGGAAGCCAAGGTTCTCGTCGGCCTCGGCCCAGAACGGGCTACCGAACCAACCCAACGTGTCGTTGATGTCGGATTCCATGTTGACCAGGTTGCCCTGCGCCACGATCCGAGGCAGTTGGTTCCAATGAAACACTTCACGCACGCGCTGGGCGACCTTCATCACCCTGGTCAGCTTCTTGCGACGCTTCTTGACAGCGCGAACTTCGTCCAACTCCGTCTGTTTGCCTTCGACCTCGTCTTGCTTGCCTTGAAGAGTGCCACTCAACTCGGCGATCTCCAACTCGGCCGCAGCGTGTTCGTCGAGACGTCGCTTCGCCTTGTCGAACAACTCATCGTCAACCTCGTTGTCTTTGACCTTCTGTTCGAGTTCAGTTACACGGGCCTTCTTCTGCTCGATCCTGCCGGTCTCACGGTCGACAGTTCCCTTCAACTCGTCACGATCCTCTTCCAGGTCGTCCAGAGCCTCTCGCTCTGTGTCATGGTCGTCGACCTGGTCTTGTAACTCGTCGCGATTGCCACTGGGTTCCTTGAGAGACTTCAACTCGTCCATCTCGTCCCGAAGCGCAGCGTCACGCTCCTTGAACGATGTCTCCCACTTCTCCCAGTCAGCCATGTCCTGCTGGTGTTGCTCGATCGCCTCGATCCTTTCTTCGAGGGTCTCTATCACGTCAGGAAGACTCTCCATCTCTTGGCGCTGCGTGTCGACGAACTTGGCGTCGATCTCTTGAGTACAGGTAGGGCACCTGCCTGTGCCTGCCTCGTCATACGCTTCGACAACTGACGTGGCCTGTTCCAGCGCGAGTTCCTTGTTGGCCTTCTGAGTACGATACTCGTTCAGCTTGTCCATGTCGTCGGGAGGCACCGGCTTGATGTGCTTGGCCGGCTCCCTGTGGAGCTTCTCAAACTTCGCACCCAGGTCGTCCTTCCGTTTCTTTCGCTTGTCGTAGGTCTTCCAGTGAACCAGAGCAGCTTTGGCCCGCGTCGCCTTGCGACCAAGCTCTTCCAGGCTTCGCTCCTTCTGACTGACAGCCCGGTTCTTCTTGGCAAGCCTGGAGACTCGCTTCTTCTGGTCTCCCTCCATGGTTTCAAGCTCAGACCGAGCCGTATCCAGATCCTCGACGGCATCGTCGTGGCGTTCACGCTTCTTGACGATCTTGTCGGCGGAAGCCTTGCTCTTATCGTTCAGCTTCTTACGCTTGGCCACGTTGATCTTGCTCTCCAGTCCCTCGATTTCTGTTTCGAGACCACCGATAGCAGTCACCAAGGCATCACTATTATCCACGAACTCGTCGGACGGTATATGCTTCTGGACGAACGTGCCCAGTACGTCGTGGATCACCTCGGCCTTACCCGTACGACACAGATGCTTGAACGCATCCGCACGCTGGGACGGAGTGTGGTTGAGAAACTGAAACATCATCCACTGGTCAACGAACACGTACGTGTCAACCAGCTTCATGTCCACACCAAGGTCAGTACGCAATCTGGCCTCGATCTCGGTGGCCTTCGTGACCTCCTTCTCGCCAGCGATCTTTAGCGACGACTTGTTGGGTTTCAAGCTACGCCGCAGCGTGAACTGTGTCCCTTCGTGTACCGCCTCGACCTCGATAAACGAGTGTTCCTTTTCACCCGCGTTGTCGAAGATACAATCCGCTTTCGTCCCGTCGAACCGGCCGAAGTCGTTCGTCAGCGCAGCATAGATGCCGTTGACGAGTGTCGACTTACCGCAACCGTTCCGTCCAAAGATGCCCACCAAGCCCTGCTTCAGTTCAACCTCGAAGCTGGCGTGTGGTCCAAAGTTCTGCAACGTCACGTATTCGATGTGCATGTTTACATTTTCGCTATAACTATCCAGTGACCTACGAGCGGAGGATCAAACTCCACGTTCTCCTTCTTACCAAGAACCGGCTTGTAGTCACCAGTGTCAATCGGGGAGTCGATGGGCACGACCTTCTTGTCCATCGTGTTCCGAATGCGCTTGCCCGGCTTCACCTTGACCGAGACACTCCTGCCAGTGTCTTGCTTGTAAGCGTTGATGGCACCGACACAATCCTCAATGAGATAGTGCGAAGGATGACCGTGCCAGTCGGTCCATGAGAACCTCAGACCCAGTTTCTTCAACGCACCCTCACCCGTAGATTCATCCTGTTCAAAGCTCGGCAGCTCGAACCAGACACCCTTGCTGGCCCTGTGCAGCATGACCTTCACGAAAGCGGTCGACCATTCCTTGCTAGGTAGATGCTCCAGAAAGTGCCAGCCCAGATAGAACCAGGCTTCCGGCAGAGTGTCAATGAAGCCACCCGCCGTCACGTCAGCACATTGAAACTGAAACCCCTGCCCCTCCACGTCGCCTCGATACTTGTCTTTCTTGTCGATACCGAGGCACTCAGCGGGTTGGATGTGAGACACGTCGTCACCGAAGTACATCTTACCTCGCTTCAGAAACGCATTGATGGCGTTACCCATCTTAGTACCCAGGTCGACCACTTTCAGATCAGTCATTCATCTGCTCCTTGAGCCAGCGATTCACTTCAAGCTCGGGATCGTCGGCATCTAGCAGCCGAGCGGCCAAGGCATGAGCGTCCGGTTCTTCGTCTGGGTCGACTTCAGTCGACAGACACGATTCCAAAGTCAGCACGTCGCCCTTCTTGAGATCAGGTACTTTCTCCAGGATCTTCGATTCTTCTTTCTCCTGGGGGATCTCCTTGTAGAAGAGGTGTGCCCTACCGTCCACTATCTTATCAAGTCGACGCACAACATCCGAGACACGATGCGAGTAGATGATGCGCCAGATCGGAGTATGAAGCTCCGGAGGCAGGTCATTATCACTCGCAAAGTCCGCTGCGCCTTCCAGGAAAGCGTCGACGTTCCCCAGCAGTTCTTCAACCTGGTCGTTGTTGTTGACGGCATGTTCGTCAAACTTCCTCGACCGTAGGTTGATGATGTCGATCGACCCGTCGTCGTTCAACACACCGAAGTGGTGCTTGTCCGGTTCGTCGATCTTCTGCTGGCACGTCGCTCCAGGTGAGAATACCAACAGCTTCTGTCCGTTCTTGCCGCGGTAGTGATGGTCGTCCAGCACGCACTTATGGTAGTCGCCAGTGACCAACGTACGCACGTGCGGGATGTCCGCGAACTCACCCTGTGGTAGAGCCACGTCACCCATGAAGTCCGACCACACCTGATGGGCCACCAAAACGTCAACCGACTTCGGGATGTCATCGAGCTTCGCTTGAAGGACCTCGCCGCCCTGGTAGTCAAGTCCGTAGACTTCCAGCCCATCAAGGTTGATCACGTGCTCGTGCATGTGAATGGTCGACAGACCCAACTGCAACCAGGGGTGTTGATCGTACTCGTGTTGACCCTGGATGTAGAAGAACGTCAACTCGGCCTCACTCATCCGCCGTAGTTGCTTCTCGAACTCGACGATCGGGGCAGGAGCGTTCTCCCGCTTGTCGATCAAGTCACCAGCGCCGAACAGCGGCAGCTCGTTGTCGATCGCGAAGTCCACGACCTGCTTCAAGCCGAAGTACGTATCACCGAAAATATGCTTGTGCTTCCAAGTCCTTGCAGACATGTGAGCGTCAGCGAACACTACCAATACTGGTTTTGCCATGATTCAAAAACCACTTTCTAAAAGTTGCCCAGCACCAGGTGCCTTACGAACACCCCGATGAAGACGGCCAGGATCACACCCAGGCACCAGAAGTTCTGGTCGTAGTTCATGCAAACTTCCGTCCGACCGTCGTGCCAATCTCGCAGCGTGAAGAACTTCTCTCGCTGCCTCCAAGGATGGTCCTTCCGAAAGAACCGGCGTCCCATCTTCATCAACAGCCACGTTGGAAGTGCTGTCCACTTTCTCAAGATACACCTCCTACCATTTGTTTGTCAGGCCCTGTCGGAACTCCCTTAGGTTCACACCCATTGGTACGTCCATGGCCCGTCGACGAACACCGAACCGCTGGTCCAGCTCGTCGGCGAACTGCATGTAGTCACGCATCGTCCAGACTTTCGGGACGTCAATGATCTTCACGATGTCCCGCCCCCTATCCCTATCCCCTACCCGTAGAATCAAGACCACGTGGCCCATTTCCTGGTAGGCGACATCCATCGCCGCCAGCGACGCGACCTGGTCTCGCAGCTTATCCACCGCGACGTGCGTTTGCTGACTGATAGTATTTTGCATTTCCCGTTTGACAGAATCGAGTTCATCCTTTAAGAACCAAAGAATGAGTCGACCAATCCATCTTCTGAACATAGGACGCTCCCATGCCTGTTAAGGTCATTCCTACTCCGATCCCTGAAGTAGCCGACCGCTACACCATTGCCTGTCTCAAGCGGGATCGCATTGCTGGAAGCCCGGAGGAAAAGGCCGAGTTCCAACGCCAGGTAGACTATTATGCCGAAGGGCTCGATCACCACAACCTGGTACTGATGCAGCTCGTCGGCGAGCTTCACGAAATCAATGGCCGGCTGTGGAACGCAGAACGAGAAATCCGTGCCGGCCTGACCGACGACCTCAGCGACCGCCAGCTCATCGAGCGGACGATCCTTGTGCGAGATATCAACATCGAGCGCTCACACAAGAAGAACGAGATCGTTGAACTGACCGGCGACGGATTCATCGACACGAAGACAGACTACGGAATGGATCGCAGCGAGAAGCCTTCAGGTCCAGGAACGTAGTTCCGCCCCGGCGATAGGCCAGAGACATATCAACGTCCCATCCGTTCCCTTCCCACCACTCCTTGAGTAGCCTGGCCTCGCTGCGCGGAAGCGGACGGTCACCCGTCAGATTCAGTTTGCAGATCATTGCCTTGCGCGTCCAAACCAAAGAACGTCGGGTCGGGCTCGTCATCATCCTCATCCAGGTCGTTGCCCAACTCATCCAGACCAAGGAACTCAGGATCACTGCCTTGCGACACAAGCAGCCTGGCCATCTCTTCACCACTAACCGGCTCAGATTTCTTGAGCATGAATCTGCCGGAACAATCTCCGCGTACGATGGCATAGTGCACGTTGCCTAGATCGTAATCACTATCCATCGGACCTTCGCTCAGCACGACGACCTCGTACGTCGTCTTGTAGAACTCCCTCTGTGAACTCAAGGCTCGATCTCCAACTTGCCGCCCAGCTCTCGAAAGATCCTCAGCGACACAAAGTCGGGTTCAGGTAGGCCGTGTGTTTTGGCCATGTCCTGCAAACCCCGACGTATTCCTTTCAGCCACGTCATCGAGACCAACTCACTCTGCGAAGTGATGTGGTACATCTTTGCGAGCGGCTGCCCTTCCGTCGAATAGATTATCACGAACAGACATAGCCCATGCTCTGTTCTGTGAAACCCCAACAACTCGTCACCCAGCGCCACGATCTTATCCGCATCCAGCACTGTCACGTTCTGCTGCCTCCCTCCTCGCAAGGCGTTTCAGCTTGGCGTTGTACCGCCTACCAACTTCGCCTCGCTTGTCAAACTCCAGCGGGTCCTGGTCGAAGTTGCCTCCACCCCAGTACCCGTAGATTTCACGGTAGCCGAGCGCTCGCTCAACAGGATCTTCAGAACAGAGTCGCCCGATCAGCTCCTCTGCGGTTTCACCTGATGACTTGGCGATAGACTCGATATCGTCCGCGAACCAGGCTGGATGATCAGGGTGGAAAGAGTTGTCAGACAACACACCGTCGATGTACGTACACCTCTCGATCGAGAAACGGTACACCGTCCACTTGCGTTCATCCTCCCAGTCCTCACCATCCACCTCCAAGACCTCGACCTCCGGGTCGTAATCCGGGTCCGTGTTGACGAACACGAAGAACCCGCCGTGGTCGATCGGATTAACGTCGCCCAAGTTGGCGACAAGTCTCCAGTTAATCAAGTGAACAACCTCCTTTGCCTGGTCTTCCAACCAGACTCGTTCCACTTTCTGCGTACCTTGAGAAGCTGACGATGCTTGCGGCACGTTGCTTTCATCGTGTCGAAGTTGCCGTACAGCTTGAACATCATCTCCTCAAGAGCTTCCCAGCCGTGAGCACCTTCCTTCCACTCATCCGAGTGATCCTTTATCTCACGGGCCTCGTCCTCTTTGCCTGGCTCGACCATCGTGAAGTCCGGGCACGGCGTCACGTAAGCGTTACACCATACGTCAGGGTCCCAGTTGTCTTCGATGTCGTAACCACCACAATCTTCCAGCTCGAACGAGACGGCCGGAGCCATACCAAACCCAAACCCAGGAGCGCCGATAGAACCCATCGTGCGACTCGTCGCTACCAGGCCCGTCTGACAAAGGAACTGCTCAAACTGCTCTCGGTTTAGAAGGGCACACCACTTCCTCTGCTTGTAGTAGACCTTCCGTTCTTCGCCGCAAGGGCTGTTGTATTCCTCCGGCTCACACTCGTAGTCCATCTCGGTCATGACCCATTCAGTCCGAAGGAACGCCGGCTTGAACGGATTCAGCCTTACCGTTACCGGCATCTTCACGCTGTATATGATGCTGAACAGCATCTGGTTCCTCCACTACAGGAGCCAACTTACCGACCCAGTACAGAATGTCACGATCCTCTGAGTCGTACCACTCTTGCCACTCCCCATCCACGAACGTCTCAACTCCAGAAGCGTTAGTAAAGTCTGGCCTCACGTTCTGCTCGTACTGGAAGTTGTCGTAGAGTTGAAGAGCATCCACCAAACGAGCCGCGGCCAGGGGAAGATCCTCCTGCCGAACGTAGATGTGAAACGCCTCTCCAGGTACTTGTGGAATGTGCCAGATACGTGTGTCACCGGTCAAAGGATTGACTGGCGAATCTGTCACGAACGGGAACGGTGGATGCCCAGGATTGACCTGAGACCGCTTGTGCTTCTCCATCTCACCCTGTGTGAGATGCTTACCACAGGAGCACTTGAAATGAGGCTCCATCTCGTGTTGACGTAGCTGTTCCAGGGTCATTGCGCCCTTAGGGCAGCCAGGAAACTTGCACTTAATCATATTCGTCCTTGTGTTGTTCGAGGCACCACTTGCAGTAGTGAGACTCGTGGACCTCTTCTTCGTCTTCAGGGTCCTTGGCAATGTCTTCCTCGCCAACGTACTCGTTACAGTGAGCACAGGTCCCCTTCTCGACGCACTCCGGGCAGATAAGATCGCGATACGCAATCGCGATACCACCACAACCATGTGCGCCTTCCGCTTGCCCGCGGTGTACATCGAACAGCTCGCCGCAGCAGCTACAGTTTCCCTGGATCGCGAACGTGTAACCGTTCTGTGCGAACCACGTCGCCGCGCCGATCGCGTGAGCTACCGGGAAAGCGTTACAGAAAGCCGTGACGTCTTCCGAGTCGTCCATGTAGGTCAAGCAGATTTCGTCGTCACGACTCGTGGCGTGGTAGTACTTCGGGCACCTCGCCTCTTCCTTCTTGTCCTGCTCGATCTGCCACTTCCAACCATCCCAATGCTCGAAGAAGTCCTCCAGAGACTTGATAGCGTTACGACCGCTGGACCCTACGTCGTGGAACTGCTTGTCCTCGTCAAAGAAGCAGTAGTTCCACTCCCAGAAGCAACCATCGTAGCCGCCACCATGGTAAGCCACGAGAGTATTCGGTTTGATCTCCTCCGGCAGCTTCCTAGCTTCAGCGTCGACTTCTTCGACGTCGGTAGCTGTCGTCATCTGGTTCTCCTTTTGTACTTGGAGTCGTCGAACAATCTGTCGTCGACGTCGACGCCCGAGCCAAGCACGTCACCGTCCGCTATCCTGACACAATCCGGACAGCAGAGTTCCCGCGTCTCAGGCCAACACTTGGCCTTGGTCGACGGGAACGTCCTGTTACACAGTGAGCAGTTGAACCTGGTGTTGATCTTGGCCAGGTTCAAATCACATCGCAACGCATCACCGTAATCCTGAACAGGCCGAACTTCTCCAGTCGGGCACAGGATCTCACGATCCCGTAGCGCCTCGAAGAACACACCGTGTTCGCCCCACGTCTTCACGTAGAAGAAGTACGGCTCCATACCAACAGCATCGTCGATCGGCAACGACATCACAGCGAGAGGTCGTCCTTGGTCGAACAACCTGAGTCTGTGAATGTCGGGCCTATCGAGATGCACGTCGGTTACGATTCTGTTTACCTCGCCTTCGCTAGTTACGACGACGGGGTTTACGACGAGGTTTTGCACGCTTTTGTCTCCTCCTTTTGATTGCCTCCGGCGAGGTGCCAGTATGTCCGGGAATCCATCCATTGCCGTGCACGAACACCAGCTCCTTCGCTTCCAACGGGAAGTCTAGCAACCCACTGCGGCCAACCATCTGCATCTTAGTGCAAAGCACCATGTTGTAGCTGGTAATGTACGACCGGACACGACCCCAGTCCATCAACGGTACGCACGCTACAATCCACACAGGACCGTGTTGTGGCCAGTAGAACAAGTTCAGTACAAACGAGTCGCCGGCCTTCGTGCCTGGCGTGAAGACGTCGTCCTCCACCGACTTGATGAACCTCCGGAACTGCCCGTCCATCGTACATCCACCGATGTATCCAAACCCAGGTATCCCCATGATACGGTCCTGCGCTTCATCGAAAGGCATCTGCACCACCACCATGTCTTTGTCCTTTGACGCGAGACTCAGCACATTACCGTAAGGCATATTCCGAAGTATGTCGAAAACTTGGTCCATGCTCATCTGAAAAAGTCCAATCCACATTTTCGGCAACAACCGGGCACGCCCTCGTTGTAACCTATGGCTTCACTCTCACTGACCTCGTCAGCTCGTTCCTTGTGCTTCTTCGTGGCACACATACCACAACGCCAAGGATTCCACTTCTCACCCGTGTAGAAAAAGAAGTCGACCGTTGGGTGGTTCTTGCCTCCCAACGGCCGCTTCACCTTGAACGGGACCTTCACCTCAGTTGTGTCTACCACAGCAACCTCACATGTCCCAGGCACCATCGTCGGCCTGCAAGACCGGCAACTCGCCCGCGTGGATCGCCTCCTGCACTTCCGTTAGAGATAGATCAGCCTTGAACGTATGGTCGATGGCTTTCTCTATTCTAACGCACTCCTCCAGGAGATCCACATTCTCTGGCTGAGATCCGGCCAGAAGCAACTGGCTCCTCGGAGCGTAGATACAGAACCGACAACTCAGCCTGGTCATTCCACGGTCGTAGGCCCAGTGCCACTGAGTCCCAGCGCCCCGTATCCTGGCCCACACCTCCTCGTATTTCCACGCCTGTATAGGTAGCCAGTCGTGAACTTCCCGCTTGCCATTCGAGATACGATTGTTCCTGGCGATCTGCGGCATCTTACTACGCCGCGGACCCTCTTCAGCTCGGAAGCCGAAGCAGTTGAGGAAGTGGATCTTGCAGTGAGGATCTTCGATCTCCTCTTGGATCTCCCTCGTCAGACGAGTGATCACCTTGTTGCACTGGTCACGCTTGTGGTGCGCTGTGCAATACCGTTGTGCCGGTGCCGGCCACTTCTTCCTGACCTGCACTTCGTCCAATAGATCACCGATCTCCCGCCTACACTTGTAGAACGGCAGATCGTAGTGTCCCGCGTGCTCCTCCGCCAACTCAGGTGTGCCAGGCCAGTCCGCTCGACCAAGGTCGGCATGGCAGACGACGATACGGCTTTTGATTTCACCTGGTTCCCAGTTGAAATGCCGTTCTTCGACTCCCGCCTTGTCGACGATGAAATCGAGCATCGACTGGCTGTCCTTACCGGCCGACGAGTTCACGAAGATCACGTCGTAGTCGGCAAGCCTGACGTCAGAGGATAACTGAGGTATCGTCACCGTCGGAGCCGCCACGCTTTCGGATTTCCACGGCCTTGATAACGTCTGGGGCATAGAGTACCTCGTTGACGCGCAGAGTCCATTCGTGGTCCTCGTCCAACTCTTCGAGTAGATCACGCAGGTCCTTTAACACGCGCCTGAATATGGGAAGCACTCTCGGTCTCGGTTCCCGGTGAGGCAGGTCACCATCCGCCCGCAACCTGTAGTGCTCCACTTCCTCATTCGTGTCCCAAGTGATTCTGTTACCGACCGACGTCAACACCTTAGCCTGATCTCGCAACACACCAAGTAATGGTCTACCTGCGTTCGGCCTGATGTTGAACTTGTCCCAAAAGTAGTCGCCAAAGTCGGCAACACAAACAACACCGTCGTACGGTATCTTCTTCTCTTCACCACTTGGCCTACGTAACCATCGAGACGCGCCAGGCCCACACGCCCAACACACGAACTCGAACGCCTGAGCCATACGCTCCGACTTCTTTGTGGCGACCCACTTGTTGAACGCTTTCAACGTGTTGGGATGGACACGATCCTCATCGTACCAGTTGCCATCACCAAAATCGAACTTGTCTTTAGCCACGTCCTTCTGCTTTCATTGTCAAGGACACATCTACCTTGCCGTAGACCAGCAAGGAACAACGGGGACATGTGATGAAGTTGTTTGGCTCATCGTCTGAACAGTTTCCTCCACCGATGTGCTCTGGGAACAACTTCAACAGCTTCGCACTCGGAAGCCGCATCTCCCAATCTCGACTGCTACCAGGTATCTTCTGGTGCAGAACACAGGGCGACACTCTGCGGCGGACTTTCCTAACCGTTCGCCGTCGCGTCTCTTTCCGCTTCACGCTTGTCCTCCCAAGTAGGTTCGTCCGACTCTGAGTCAGGAAGCTCCATCGCTTTACAGACTGCGTCGACCGACATGTCGTTTAGGCAAGTAGGGACGTCGAGCCACACATCGGCCTGACCGCCGAAGTCGTATTCGACGTACCCATCCTCACAGTCTTCAGGTGAAACGCCGTGCGTCTCCCTAAACACCCTGACCATCTCTGGGCTGAACACGATCGCCCCTTCCTCACAATCCGACAGGAACTTCTGGATGATCTTCCATTGTTCCGGATCTTCAATGCAGACGATAACCGCTGCCATCACTGCTCCCTTACTTCCAAGTACTTATGCCAACAGTCGCCGCAACTCACCCAGTCATGATGGCGATCCTCGTAGAGGTCGCAGGCAAAAGCTGGTTTGTCTGGATCAGCATGCACGATCATACCCCACATGGATTCCAACTCCATCGCATACAGAGAGACATCCTCGGCCCGCTGATCCGCCCACTCCAACTGTTTCGGCGTGTAGTTCTCAAAGTACTCATCGTCGGTGTCACCAGGCTTCAGCCCGATGAAACCCAACAACGTGACAACCACACTACCGTCAGTCAGTTTTGTACCTCTCGGTACTCCGTAGTCTTTACCCTCGAACATCAGCTCGTCGCCGTCCCAAAACCTGTAGCCGACGACCTGGTGGTTAGGGTCAGACAGTTTACCCATGTCGAACAGTTCAACCAGGAACATGTCAATCTGGACGTGCCTGATGAACAACCCAGGGAACTTCCTCGTGTGAACTCTAGGTTCCATAAGCTCCTCGTATCTCTCCCGCCCAGCCACCCAGACGTCTCTTCTTCCTCTCCGGCCGAGGCTTTGGCTCGCCAGGAAGACCTTCTGGGTTCTCCCACTCACCAAGGAAGACCGGAGTCTTCAGCTCTAGCTTGGTGCCGTCTCGAAGACTGACCCTGTTCACGACGCACTTACCTTCGTAGTTGTGTGCGTCCTTGAAAGACAGACTGGTCGAGAATGGCAACAACAGCTTGGCCTCCCGCGGCCACTTGTTGTACTCGCCTCGCGTTGGAGGACAGTAGCCGGCCGACTGAATCTCCTTTGGATCGACGTCGCACACGAAAGCGATGGTGAACATTCGCTGCATCTCTTCGTGTAACTCGATCTGCTTCTGCCGCAAAGCAATCAACTGCTTTGACTTCGCGACAGTGTCCAACAGCAACCTCTGATTTGAACTGAGTTCACGTTCAGTATCACTCACCGTCGACGCCTCCCTATTCTTCGACGTCCCCGACCTTCCTCAGCTCTGGCAAGCAGATCCTCATCTACCTTCGGAAGCAAACGCATCCGAGCCAAGTTAGCCAGGTTCCTCTGGATATTCTCCGGCTGCAAGAAGTCAGCCAGCTTCTCGCGGAGCGTGATCAAACGATCGCAGAACTCCTTGAGACCTTCTCGGTTGGCCTTCGTCGCCGGGATACAAGCCTGGAGCTTGCCCTTGTCGTCCTTGAACTCACCAGGCCACGGTTCGATCCAGTAACCACGGCTACGATACTCACGTAGGACCTCCTGGCCGTCGTGTGTCGTACCTTTCTCGATGTCCGTGTACTCCAAACAAAAGCCAGTGCCGAGACCATGGTACGGACGATCTGGCCGGATCGTAACCAGGTAGTAACTCTCCCACTTCACCGCATAGGCTTCCTCAAGCTCGCCCCACACAGCTAGACGGAGAACTTCACAGTCCGTACTCTCGATATAGATCGGCACCGGCTCCTGCATGTCGACGACAAACCTGGAGCGCAGCAACTCAAACGGTGGTTTGCGTTCCCGACCATGGTCGTCCCGCTTCGACCGATCCGTCACTTTTACCAGCCGAATCGGGATCTCGACCATCACACCGTCGTCACGCTGCCAGTGCCACTTGTCGACGACTTTACCTTCAGGCACTAGATGTCTCCTTCTCGATGGCGAGCCTTATTTGCCCACGCAGATGAAAGTAGTTGAACGTCTTGACCAGCGTGACAGCGTAACCATGAGCCGGCCGAGATAGTTGTCTGATCTCCACCTCAGCGTACAAACCTATGTGCCGGGTATTCACTTGTCCTGGAGAAAACGCCCAGTTGTCTCCCTTCCTGTCCCCAACACAGTAAGCGCCCTGATCGTTTCGCCAGATCAATCCGTAGAAACACATCTACGCCTCCCGGTTGAACAGTGGGCCGTTCTTCATCCAGGTCTCCGTCTCGACGAACCCACTCGTCAACAGATGAGATATCCCGACGCCCCTAAACTCGTTCGACTCGAAAACCAGTCTTGGTCGAATGAAAGCGTCACCGAGAATCAACTGGTGTGTCATTGCGCTGTCAAACGTCAGCTCCTGACCTGCGGAGGTCTGGAACACCCCAACTACCTTGCCGGCGTCATCACTCGTAGGATGCGCGGCCTTCTGCACAATCATGTTCAACGGCAGATGCAGCGTTGGCCTACCCAACAACTGCTCTGGCGAGATCCCAAAAAGGTCTGCAAGCATGCTTACCTCCGATAGCTTTCACATCCGGGCCGGTAACACTTGTCCTGACCCTTGTACTTCGCTCTGAAGTTCCGATCACACCACGGGCACTTTTCCAAGTACCCTTTACCCGTCGAAGGGTCGATGTGTGAGTTCGGACAACCTTGTTCGTGCGTAGGAATACCGTTGATCCTAAGCACCTGACACTGATCGCAACCCTGTGCCATGACAACCTCACGTCACTTGTTGCCACCCTTCAGTAGTCTTTCGCATCTCCTTGAGACACTTCTCGCACCTGTTCGGTGGCAGATTCTTTGTGTCGGTCCACACCAATGCCCACCTCGCGCGCTGCCTCATACGCCACGCGCGCGGCGAGCTAGGTGAATAACCACACAGCGCCGAGTACTTACCCTCGACGACAACATGATAGATATGCCCTCCTGACGGGCATCTATACTTGAACTGCTTCATCACAGCTTCGGCATGTCGATCTCGTCGACGCCGTCCTCTGGAGTAAACGCCTCGATGAAGTCATGCCACTCAGGGATCTCGTGACCGTTGGCAAATGCCTCCTGGTTCTGAATGATCTCCTGAGGAGCGTTCTCCACGAGACGGTCTATCTCGTCCGCGGGAAGCAGACCTTCTTGACGAATGTAGTCGGTCATCTTCCCCGGCTTCTTTTTATCTGGCTTCCGAGTCCCTTTGATCCCGTTGCGCCAGAGACCCTGAATCTTCTCCAACCTGGGTTCGGCCCGTGCCTCCATGATTATGATGTAGCGGAGGTAGAGCTTCTTCATCCAGTGCATCTCGTCCTTCTGGATCGACGGACAGAAGTAGCACGCCGACTTGACCGGCGCACCACCCTTCTCGACCCACCTCGTGCCCTGAATATCCGCCCACCCAGGTAAGTCCTCTCTACGGATCTCCTCGATGCAGCGATCACGATCCCACTCAATGTCGATGAGCGGATACCAGTACTCATACTTTTCGTCGTCCTGAGCACCGGCCGCGATCGCGAAACGCTGCCTGTCCCGTGGGCTGGCGTCATAGCCAATCATCTTCTGGACACGGCCACCGGCCGTCCAGTGCTTCATGGCAGGACGCCAGACATCACAGAACTTGTTCTGAGGAGTCACCTTCCACTTCAAGGAACAACTCTTGAACCCAAACGCCAAGCTCGGTAACGTGCCGTTCGTAAGGCAGTTCTCACCGAGCGAGTAGTAGGGTGGCCAGTTCTTGAAGTCCTGCGGCACGTACCGCACAACCTTGACCCTTGGAAACCCGACCTTGTCGAGCCAGCTTTGGATGACTGGCATGTACTGGTAGGTTTCTTGCTTCTCGTTGCCCACGTCCGCGAAGAGGATCAAGTCGGGCCTGATCCCCTCGCGGTGCATCCAAATCAACGCGGCCGTACTGTCGACGCCCATACCGTAAGCAACGACAAGCGGTTGGTCATCCATCAATCAAATACTCCTATTTACTCGCAGGAACACGCCCTCGCATCTCCTCAGGACGCATGCTGTACTTCTTTCCGTTTCTCCAGGCGTTGTAACAGTCAATGCACTCCAAGTACATCAGTTCCGGCATAGCCTTCTCACGCTTAGTTTTGGGCTTGCTTCTGTAAGATGTCTCCAAATCCGTCGCCAAGAGGAACTCACGAAGCAAGTAGCGCGGATCACTGTAGTGCAGAGATTCCCCACCATCAGCGACCTCGGTCCAGAACTTCTTGTACGCCTTCTTGGAGGTTCCTTTCTTGCACGCCCGTATCGTCTCCATCAACGCTGCCATTACAGGAGAGCGGTACATGTGACGACGCCCCTGGAACCACTGCATCATGAACTCACAGGCTTCCCGGTAGATGTAGACGTTGGTCTTCTTGGCTATCACCTGAGCCTTGTTGAAAGGAGTCAGCTTGTTCCACTCCGTACGATATTTGAAACTCCACAACCAAAAACCGTTGGAAGCTCTACGGAGCGTCTTTATCGGGATATGCTTTAGTTGTGGCACCTCCGTCAGGAAGATGCCCAACAGGTGCATCTTCGTTCTAGGTCGGTTGGCGTCGAAGGTGGCGTACAACCGTTGCATTTCCTCCTTCGTCTCACACTTGTATGTCTGGTACAAAACCTCATACTCAGGCAACTTACCTTCAGCAGCCATCACAGCGGTAGAAGTCTGGTTGGAGTTCATGCCATACAAGACGTTGTTAAACCAAGCCACAGCAAAGATAGCGCTGGCACCGTTGAAGTCGCCAGTCATCATAGACTGCTGTAACAACGTCACCTGCGACGGAGAAGGCGCGCGATCCGCTTCAAACTTCGGCAGCGACAGGTACTCCGTCGCTAGATCGTAGTCCAACCATCTCCAATCACAACTGACAAACATCTCACTAATAGGTCTCTTCTTTGCATCGTTCTTCTTCGCCATAACAAACTCCATGGCAAAACAAAACACCACTCGCGCGGCGTTGCAACGACGTCACACCGTCGTCTAGCATCAACCTGATGCTGGTCCAGAAAACTTCTCTAACTTTCGTTGGCGACGCACAGAGTCACGCATGCTGTGCATGAAACACCAACTGCCCTTCCGCGTCTTGACTTTCCTAACGTGGCCGCGGAGTCGGAAGTCCACCTCAACCACGGTCCTGATCTTCATGGGTGCCAACCACGTCCAACCGTGCTTACCATCCCAGTTGAGTTCGACGTAGCGATTGCCGCCGTTCTCAGTACAAATAGTGCCGTCGAGCGTAAACCCGACGAGCTTACCCTTCACCGCGATCACCGTCGCACAAGCGCCGGCTTGCGGAGTGTCGAGCATGTACAACCTGTCGCCGACCTTGGGTGGCACCAAATCACCAAGCATCGACGTAGCAATGCTCCGCTCGAAAGATGCGAAGTCACACTTGACCTTCTTGAACCCTGGCTCGTAAGCCTGGCTTGGGTGTCCGCGGTGAGCGTAAGCCGACAGCGGACTAAACGTCATACCCGAGCCTCCGGAGTGCGACATTCCACCACTCTGCAACAGTGTCTTGAGCGTAGCTATCGACAGTTCCCCTGCATCCTGGAGTAGTGGGTACTGCGCTAAGACAGATAGTTTCTTTGTCGTCGTCATGGCAGAACTCCCTGAAGACTTCAAGTAGCAGGTGGACGAACTGGTTATACAAGAGCTGCTGCTCCTCGGTTTCAATCCCGAAGGCAACCTCCAACCACGTCCACAGGTGCTGCTTACCGCCCAACTCTTCGCAGTACCCATCCACGTCCGATTCTACCAAGACCGGCACGTCGTCCGGCCAAGGTAGATCAAGCAGTTCGTCTTCAGACAACAAGCCACCACAGTCGTAGCCCATCATGAATCGGAACATCGGTACGTCACAATACGCCACGTTCATCTTCCGCCAGGTTGCCTCAACCAGAGTGGCCGTATCGGCAAAGGCTTTCGCGTGGAACGTGTTGTGAACCATCCAACGGTCGAAAGGCATGCTGTAGAACGTGTCTATCGGCAGACGTTCCCGGCGAGCCGCAGATTCCTTGTAGCTCGCCTGGTAGATCATACCGTAAGACTTCAGTTCAGCACGCCTGGCTCCAACGAACTCAGCTTCCTTTTGGATCTCTCTCAACAGCTTGACGCGCTGCTCTTCGGTGATCTCTGAGTTCTTAGGTTTCTTCTTTCGTCGTGAAGCGGGCACGGCATCCCTTACACAAATGGAAGAACCTCTTGGTGCCTTCCCAGTAGGAAGTGTGCAGGTTGTCGCTGTCACAATGTGGACACTTTTCCAGCACTCCGCACTCGTCACGTTCTTCGGGCCTCTGTTGCGCGGCAAAGCCGTCCGTCCAAGGAGTCAACAACCTGACGATCAGCATCTTCATGCTGCCAGTAGGCTCTTCCGTTGGAGTCCTGACTTCACCCTCCTCGTCCTTCTCGTTCTCCAGGTACACCTCGGGCACCGCGAACACCTTCGACTCGATTGTTCGGCCTTGATGGTCTTTCACGACATCCAAGCCGTGGATGATACAAGCGAAGTGCTGGATACCGCCCTGGACGTCTACAGCCACTGGCCATCGCTTACCTTGAAGGATCTCAAGGATGTGTAGGAATCGAAACTCCTCAGTGCTGTAACCAGCAGACGGAGGCCGGCTCCCACTCAACTCCCTACGGTAACGCCTAGAAGCGTCACTCACCACTTTCGCTGTCCTCATCAGTTTCCTCTCCTTCCTCCGGAGGATTGAACAACCTGTCCAGATCCTCTTCGCTCAGCTTGTCGATGTCGCCGTCCTTCGGGACCATACCCATCGACAATCCGTCCGGGCCGATAGACACACCAGACCCGCTTCCCATCATCTCTTCTGGGACTCCCATCTTCTTCATCAGTTGCTTGTGGAACTTCATCATGGCCTGCATAGCCTGGTCGTTCCTGGCTTCCCTGGTCTCTGGGTCGATGAACGCTTCAGACAAGATCCGCACAGCCAGGCTGACGATACGCAACCGACCCTGAACACAAGGCGTACACTCCCAAGCGTCCTCGTAGACGCGAACGATGCTGTCCCACTGCTCACGCAACATACGCATCCCAAGGTACGACCGTGAGATGTCAGAGATCGTGACGAAGTGCAAACGACTCAACTCCGGTATCGCCGGCAGATCGTCCATCTCCGGAACCAACGGTGCCGACGCGCCAAAACCAGCCACGGCGTTGTTAGCCCACTCCCTGTAGTCACCAATCCACTCTCGAAGCTCGGCCAGATGCTCCAACAGTCGCGGGAGCGTCGTACGATCGTTCGGAAACGGAGGACTGATAATCTCTTCGCACATATTCAACCTACCTCCACAGCTTCACCCTCGAACACTTTGGCGTCGTAAGTCAACCTGTTGATGTTGACCAGCGCCTCCTCGAAGGTAATCTTGTCGTGCTTGGCCCAGGCCCTGCATATCGCCTCGCGAGGGAAACACGCATCTTCAATGAGGTACGACCGCATATCGACGTTGGCGGTTGTAGAAATCACCACCGTGTAATCCCGTCGATCGGTGTACCTTTCTCGTTTGTCGCCGCACGGTACGGCAACGAATCCAGTCGAACTGTCGGCCACTACAGACGAAACTTCCGGGTTCAACTCAACAGCACTGTTGTCCGCCTCGATCCTGGTCCTGATGGCCTCACGCACAGCACCTCCCTCGGTCCTGGCTTCAACCAACAACACCCCAGGTGAAAAAGCATGTGGCCTGACGGTCGAAGAGAACGTCGTGATGACTCTCCACCACTGCCTCACCTCAGTCTCCGGTACAACACCCAACGCATGGAACTTGGCCGTAACCTCGTTGACGAAAGCCATCGGCTCAGGAACGTCCTTCTCCGCGTTCAGGAAGTCACCTTCGGCATCAACGTCGAGGTAACACAAATGAAACACTTGCTCCATGAAGATCCGACGATCATCTTCCGTCAAGTCTTCTAACTTAGTTGGCATATCAACCGCCTCCCTTCCGGCGATTACTTTTCTCGATACGTTCGACTAACCTGCGAAGCCTCGACGAAGCCGCGTTCACGTGCGGAAACGGCTCGTCCGGTATCGGCAAACCCAGGAAGTCACACAACGGCTTCCAGGAAGGATTGTGCACCAGTCTCCAATGAAGGAAACGAGGGTGCCCTTTCCACTTCAACATGTATCTTTTGTGATCGGCCCACTCCTTGCGAGTCGCGACGGTGGAGAAAGGTCTCTCCTGCCGACCCGCGTAAAGGTTGACCAAGTTATGAGTCATCCGACTAAGCACCCAATCGTTCTTGTCGCGAGCTGTACGGATGAACTTGGCACCTGGATAAGACCGGAACAGGGCCTCCACAACGTCAGGCTTATGGAACGGACCATTCGAGAAGGCTTCCACATCAGGAAAGTTCTTGAACAGCTTCCAACTACGCCCACGACTGCGCCACTTAGCTACCTCTCTTTCATGCACCACATGGTCGTGTGAAGACCGGATGCCTAGTATCAGAAAGGCTTCGTGAAGTGACGTAGTTCCTGTCTTGTTGAGTCCCACACAAAAAATCTTCACCTGGAATCCCTTCCGCTCGCCGATTAGTCCTTGAAGTCAGGATGCCACTTGCGAACGCCTTCACCCCAGTTCTCGATCGCCCGAGCCTGGCCCATCGTGACGCGCTCGTTCTCTTCGATTGTCTCCCGGACCTCGGTCATCTTCTCGCGGACGTCAGTGAAGAAGTCCTCACCGTTGTCCCAAATACGAGGGTAGTCGTCCTCAAGGTCCTGGATCAGTTCAAGAGTCCCGTCGATCTGTTCGATCGCTTCCTCCCAGTCCATCAACTGTCTCCTTCTGGTCTGTCTCGACTCTCGTGATACTCCCTAATCGGAGCAGCCTTGTGCTTCTCAACCGCACGGTTGAAAGCGGCCTGGAGGTCCATGTCTTCCCGCTCACAAAGACAACAGAGAGCGAACTGCACGTCGCCAATCTCACCGATGGCTTCGTCGCGGTCCCCATGTCTGAAAGCCTTAGCAAGCTCACCGACCTCCTCCACCAGTTTGAACATTATCTGATCACGCGACCAGAGGTCATTACCCACCGCGTCGCGAGCTTGGATCTGCATCAGATTCACTGACCAGCCTCCTTCTTCGTGATCTTGTCGCCAACACTGTACTTGCCGGCCGGAACGATCGCTACACTGTGTCGGTCATTCAACCGTTCCCAGACAGTATCCATTCGTCGCTCGGCGTTGAAGTGTCCAGTGTCTCGTTTCAAGTTTTTCCCGACGATGTTGGTCACTTTACGTGTCTCAACCACGTAGACGACCACATCGAACAGTTTTTCTTTACCAGCCACTTTCTGCTCCTACTGGATCTGCGATGACGATTGGGTTGCCCCGCTCCAACTCCAAGCAGTACGAGAAACACTCGGTCCTGGATTGCTCCAAACCTGCCAGGTGATTCAGTTTGTTGATCACGGCCCGCGTAATCGGATGTTCACGTACCCAGTCGCCACCTCTGTCATAGCTGAGCAACGTACTGGTCACCTGCACTAAGAAGTTAGACACTGCAACGACGTTGCAAGCGTCTTGGATTTCCATGGCTTGACTAGCCAACCTCTGAATCGTTTCGTCGACGTCAAACGTCATCCTATCTCCAATCTCAAAACTACTTTTTGGATGGGCTGTGCATCTTCTCAAAGAAACAACAGAGCTTGATGCGGCCCAACTTCCCCATGAAGTCAACCACACGCGGAACGTCCTTACATTTGAACACTTCCATGGGGAACCTAGTCGCGAATCCAACAGACTTCATCACAGCCTGTTTCTTAATCCTTCCGCGGACAGCAGACTTTACATGATCCAAGTCCGGCATCTTAGCGCCCTGCTCTGCGATCGCAAGCATGTTGCGACGCAGAGTGACTTTACCTTTGGCCTTCGGAAGGAACGTCGTTACAACAACAGCACCGACCAGCTTACCTTCGATCGAGCGGACCTCGCGGCTCCTTTCTGTTTTGGATGCGGTCATCGCTCCCTCTAACGTGTCGAAAGTCCTGCCGTAGTGGGTTTCGATGACATCGTTCCCAGGCAACGTCATCTGTGCCTGTTTGTCCTCGAACCCTACACCCAAGAAACGATCCCAAGTCTTGTAGACAACGTGCCGGCCCCAACAGAATGGGCACAGCTTTCGATGACCACAAGGCTTCGAGGCCGTTGCAGTTACCACACCTACAGGAGGACAGTTCCTGGCGTACTGGAAGTTCACGCCTTGCATCCTGGGAAACTCATGATCCCGTAGAACCAAGACGCGGGCTCTCCATTGTTGCATCACAGACTCGACCATTCGGACGGGACTGTTGTGAAGAGATTTGTCTGTCAACCCAAACAACACTGCGTTCCAGAAAGCCTGCGTAGGATAGTCGCTCCTGTGGTGAACAATGTCGTATGTGTAGTCAGACATCGCCCTCCTCGCCCTCTTGGAGCGGCTCGACGGAACTGGAATAGACGTATTGATGTCCCAGGACGGGCTTGTCCAAGACGAGAGCGCCTCTGCGATCCCTCAGCACCGTAGCTTTGGTGCCGGCCGGGATAATCCAAGAGTTACCCTGACCCCCCATCTCCGTGTCCTTCGGGAACACCACGCGCATTCCCTTCTTCATGTCGAACGGCTGCATTGCACACCTCCGAGTTTTCTGGATCGAACCTCTCGCCGTCAGCGACAGGCGTCTTAGAAATCCAAAACGTACCACCATAAAGATGCAACCAGCGTGGGCTTCCAGCAGAGTTGGCATTGCTCTGCGCCCAGTCGGTTGCCTTCACACGATCACTTGTTCGAGTATTCATTCTGCGTACGAGTCCGATCTGACAATACGGCGACGGCCGCGAAAGCGCAGCTCCACGCTAGGCACGTCACGATCAACGCGGTGAGGTGTTATTTGAAACCTGAAGTCATCGACTCCACCTCCACCAAGTTTTACGTGAACCACCCCGCCGATATTGAACTGACAGGGCGAACCAAGATCGACGTGAGTGATATCACCCCTACCGTAGTTCCAGTTCAACGACTGCAACGCATGCAGAATAGCATCAAACCTAACGCCGAAGATAGACGTCTTGAAATCTGCCACTAGGATTGTCTCCTGAAGAACCTCGTGTCCGAGCGGTGGTTTGCATCGAAGCAGTTCTTACAAACCCCACTGTCACGTTCACGCATCGCAGCGATCACCTGTTCGTAGTGATCGCTCTCGACGATCTCGCGCAGGTCACCACGAATGTTGCCGACATACAGACCGATGTCGACATCCAAGTTACACGGCGTGCAGCGGCCGTCCCAGGCAATGTTCATGTTGAACCTGTCTGGAACGTCGCACACATGTGGAGTCATGTACGGGTCCTTCACGACACCACTGTAGGAAATGGCCGACTTGACCATGATGTCGTCCTCCGGACCCAGTAGAGGACGCCACTCCCTGACGAACTTCGGCCAGTCGTGTTCGTTGGTCGACGAGACCACGTAGACCAACCTGGTCCTGGGATGGTGCTTCCTGTTCAACCAGTACTTGATCTTGTCGACCAAGGTCCCGTAGCGATCCTCTGTCGGACGACCACCAAGATCGTTCACCGGACCACCTGGGCAAAGCTCTTCCCAGATGGATGCCTCAGAAGCGTCGATGCTGATCTGAACCACGTCGACGCAACTTTGCATCATACTCATGATGTCCACCGTCGCCAGCGACCAGTTGGAGTGCACCACCAACTTCCCGTAGTCCTTCAAGGCCGGCAGGAACTGGAACAACTTCGGGTGCATCATCTGCTCCCCGAAGAATCCCAGCGTGATACCGCGGGCGTAGCTCGCCGCGTTGCGAAGAACGTGGGAGAACACCTCGTCCGACATGAATCCTTTCGGCCGGGCAAACCGGTTGCCTCCGGGCGTCCGGTCCTGTTGGTAGTGACTCTGTGGGCACAGCTTGCAGTTGAAGTTACAGTGGTTGGTCAGCTCAACCTCCAACTGTAAGCCTTTCGCGGGGAACTCGATCATTTGCTGGACGCCTTCTTCTTGGTCCTGGTCGATTTCTTCCTGGGGAGAGTCTTCTTGGTCGACTTCTTCTTCGGAGCGGCCTTCTTGGTAGAAGCTCTCTTAGCGTCCACCACCTCCTGCAAGAACGCCTTGAACTTGGTGGCAAACGGACGCACCTCGTTCCTCAGTTCCGCAATCTCGTCCAGGGCCTGTTCCGATTTCGCGTCCGCCCTGCCCATTCTCTGGATGTTCAGGGCCAGACCGTGGGTGTTCTCACCGATCGTACCGATGGCAGCCACAATACGAGTCAACGCACCGACCGCCGCTATGTTGTCAGACTCCAAAGCAACAGCGATCCGCTTCAGTTCCTTCCGCACGCCGCGAATGGCTTTCACTTCCAAACTCGGCTCTTTCGACTTCTTCTTCCGCTTCTTCGGCATCACAATCTCCCATAAAGTTTCAGTTTTCTGCGCATAGCGTTTCAAATCAGACCGATTTCGGTCCCCATAGCGTTTCAATCAAAGCGCTATAATAAAGTTTGAGATTTGAAACATAATCACTCCTACGGAGTGAATACTTCGCTCGGGGCTCCCTGGGGTCGCCCCTCGCTCCGTGTGAACAAAGCTACTTTTTCTTTCTCTTCGCTTTCCTCTTCGGTCGGGCTTTCTTCTTCCTCTTGACCTTGACCGGAGGCTTCTTTTTCACAACCTTCTTCCTCGGCTTGATCCACTTTGGATGGACAACACCCAAACCATCAAGTAACTGACGACACTCGGCGAGCGTTTTGTCTCCTACGTTGTCTATGCTCAACAAGTCATCACGTTCTTGTTTGGCCAGGTCCTCGATGGTAAGGATGCCGCTGTCCTCAAGAGAGTTGACAGTCCTGTTACAAAGACCGGAGTCGGCGAGCGAGGATTCAAGTAACTCCTTCATCGCCTGGTCTTCTTTGTCCTTGTCAGAGAGGAACGCGGCCCATGCGGGATCACTTGGGCGTCTCGTCCTCCGTGTTTTTGGCCCGTGCCGTTCCATTTCAATCCTTTCTACCTCTTAACGAAGTGTAGGAATACCCAAGGGTTCCACGTCTCGTCGAGCCGATGAAGTTGCCATGCCTTGCTGGCCGGCACCTTGAAAGACACAGGGACCGTCAACACGCGCGGTGGACGCCACACGTAGTAGGCGTACGGATTGAACCTCCTGTTCGCAAGCTCAGCGTAGACAGGTAGATTGTAACTCGGAAACATCTTCCTTACCCAGTCGTTGTGGATGTGCTCCCACACTTCACAGAGCGGGGCTTTCTTCCACTTGGCCAGGTTCAGTTTCTTCCTGTGTCCCCAGAGCTGCTTCCACCAGTCGCACCACTGAACGGTGCATCCCTGGTAGTGGCCTACAGTGAGCGGTGAGATTGGATGCTTGCCAGGAAAGATGCTGATGAGTTCCTGGCGAGCACCAAACTCCATCAGGCAGTCCTGTTCGGTGCGTCGCACCGGGACGAGCATCGGGTTTTTGTGATCACTTTTCCACGTCTCCGCGGTCAAGTGTATGTCAGCCATCTCCTCGGTGTCGGTCTCCATTGTGAACGATTCCGACAAACAAATAGCGTCAAACAGAGAGTTGTCAACCGTCGTCTTCTTTTTGGACATTGAAGTCCTTCCATAACGCAGAGGGTCGAGGGTCGCGCTGACCTTGATACTTGTTCGATGTGTACAAGGTTTGCTCCCCGATAGCCTCTTGAAAATACAGTTGGCAGATACGAACGCCAGGGTACACCCGCACAGGATGCGTGACGCTTATCTCCAACGTCCAGGTTCCTTTGAACCCGATATCACCAAATCCAGCCGTAGCATGCACGTCGATGCCGAGCCTACCGACCGAGGATCTACCCTCGATACCGGGCACAACGTCGTGGGATTCGGTGTACTCCATTGTTGAACCGATGTAGAGCTTGCCAGGAATCAGAACGAGTCCGACATCAGCCGGTATTATCAGCTCATCCGTCTTTGGCTTCTTCTTCATGTCGAGCACATCGGTCCACTCCATTAGCTCTTCATGTACGAGGGCGAACGGGAATATGTGTCCTTCCTCGTCTTGAGGGACCGTACGTCTCGGTCTGAGTGGGTAGACGAGCAACTTGTTGCCCATCCTCAAATCGACCGAGTTCGGGCCGACGTGGTCCTCGATGAACGGATCAATCACAATGCTGCCAGCTTTCACCCTGGCTATGATCTCTGGTCCTGTAAGCACGGGTCCTCCGCTCCTGTTAGTTCAAAAACCTCTTCGCGTGTGATAATCACTTCGATATTGTCCAGTCTAGGATAGATACCGAAACCAAATCCAACGTCAACCGTGCATGTCTTCCCGTCTTCGTGTAGATGTGTCACCGTGCCTGTGATTTTCTTTCCGGCACACAATCTAGCCGCAGTACCGTCGCCGCTGACGAATCGCACGATATCCCCAACACTAGGTGTCTGGCGGTCCATAGACCCGTCCCTTCTTTAACATCTTCAAGAAGCGTTTGATGGCCTTGTCGCGACCAGCGACACCAGCGTAGCACGCTTCATGTCCATCCAGACTGCACAGGTAGAAATGCGCAGTCCGGATCTTGTTACCCCACCGCATAATGTAAACGCCGATGTCGGCGCAGTACACCAGGGCATAGTCTCTGATACCTGCCCATGGGCTTTCCGCGGTGACCGATACAGGATTGTTCAACACCCGCTGCACCGAGATGAAGCCGACTCGCTTGATAGGGTTTCCATGTGTGTCGGTAACTTCCGGCCAACGGAACTTCGGCTTCGGTTCTTCAACCTCCGCGAAGTATTTGTCGTATTCATCCATCAGACTTCAGTTTACCGATCCCTCGGCGGCGGACGCGACTACGCATCTCTTCAAAACCACTGCCGAGTAGCTCCCCTCCGCTCGCCGTTCCCATTTGGATGCTTGCGAACAAGGGCTCGACGTGCTCAGCCCAGGCTTCCTCGAACGCATCGGACTTGAGGCGTTCTTTCTTTGCCTGGCGAGATCCTCCGTCAATCTGGGTCAGGTGTTTGCCGGTAGTCCTGCTCCAATAGTTCTCGGACACGTACCGCTTACCGCTCACGGCGAAAGCAACCACCGTGTCGTAACTGAACCAGATCATTACTCCACACAGTTGTACCTGGGTGATGTTTTTACCCAGGGGCGTGATACTAACCATTTAGCTTTCCAACTTTGCGTCCACGTCTGTGACGCATCTTTGCTAAAGCGTCCTCCAACCTAGAGGTGATGTTTATTGTCTCGTGGGTCGTGGTGTCGTCATCATGGTGCCAACCCTCAAACCCACCGAACTTGTTGAACTCTGGAACACAACCGCCGTCACCAACAGCCAACTCCATGATGCTTTCGTCGCTTTGTCTCCACTCGTACTCTTCTTCCAGGCTATTGTAGATGGCCTGGCAAAGTTCCTTTCTCAGTTGCTCAACGTCTGAGACCAGCCCGTCAAAATACTCACGGACGAGCCTGTACTTGGACTTATACGCCGGAGAGCCGCCGTGGTCTCCATCCAACACCTGCTCCTCACACATTTCGAGTTCCAAGGTGCACGTGTTGTAGTGGCTGTAGTGGTGGTCTGTCCTTACTACACTACCGTCGATGAGTCCTTCCTCGTGGAACTTGAGTAGGTGTCTCCGCTTCGGCTCCGTGTGGTACTTGGTCCAACCGATCTTGTGAAACACCCAGGGAACGAAGAGTTCTTTCTTCTGAGCAGCGTCGTAACCTATCGAGTCTTGTGGCACAATCGAATCGTTAGACATGACCCCGACCAAGACCGGAAAGTCGATGTTCGAGGTGAAACTAGCGCCGTCGCCTTGTGACCAGAAACCGCTGAACGCGATCTCGGCATCCGAAAAACCCATCTGAGCTAAAGCACCGGTCCATAGTTCGAGCGTGTACTCGTACCAATGATCATCCACAGCGGCATCTCGAAGCCATTGCTGCGCTTTATCCTTGGCACCGCTCTGACCTTTACCGGCCTCCTCCAGTGCAATCAGGTCAGCGTAAGTGTACCTCGCTACCTGGATCGTTCGCAAAACTCTTCTCCTTTCTCCCTGCGACACACGTAGCACCGTAGAGACTCTTTTTGTCTCTCCTCGATTTGCTTATCACGTTGAAGCAGTGAATACCAGTTAGAAGGTTCGGGCTCGTCGACGTACTTGACGAGTACACGTTCAAGCCTGCGTAGCGCCCTGCGTAGTACAGTGGCAACTACCTCCGTGGATACCCCTAGCCGCTCAGCAACTTTGCCTTGAGGGATGTCTTCAAAGAACATCATCCTCACCACCTTGACCTGCCTCCACCATTTGTGACTGTGAAACACGTCGGGTGGTCGCTTGCTGAGAAACTGCAACGCGGTAGCACGAATCTCCCTAGCGTCGCTAATGCTGTCGATCGGATCAGGCAACACCGACCTCTCCCTGAAAGCCTCGATCATGTAGCGCCAAGTCCAGTAGTGTCTCGCCACCTCTGACTTCTCGATGTTGTTACCACCGAGCGGGACAGGGCCATCAGGTCTGACGTACCTTGTGTGATACACTAGACGCTTCAGCATGTGGTACGCCGTCAAGTAGGACGACTTCTCAGGATACCTCACTACTTCGAGATAAGCCTCTTGTCTTATGTCGTCCTCGTCGTAATCAGCTCGTAGCGATTCAAACTTCTTGTTCTTGTGGTAGAGTCTGACCGCTTTCCTTTGCACCTCCTTCACGTGAAGTGATAACTCTTCGCTCACGTCATCAGCCTTTTGGATGTATGTACTTGAAAGCGTACCGGTCTGGTTGACCCTCACGCTTTAAGGTCCTAAACCACTCGAACTCTCTTTTCCTCAACCACACATGAACTTTGTCACGTGTCTCGCATACGTCGCCGGCAATGATCCGTCGACGTAAACCAGGTAGGCTCTCCTTCATGTCGTTGATCATCTTAGTCCCGTACCCTTTGCCTCGCTCATTCGGCAGAACGGCGAGCTGATGGATGACCACCACCTTGTTGTACAGAACGAAGAAGTTGAGACCAACGACCCGTCGTCCTACCCGGAGGACTTTCGGAACGTGGTTTTGACTATCCATGAAATCCAAGACGAACTCTTCTGTCATGGCCTCGTTTGGATCAAAGCACATTCTGGACACGGCTGCCACTTCAGCCGGCTCATCATCGTCGATCCAACTTACGAGCGGTTTCTTGTTCGTCGCCACTAGCAATCCCACATCTACCTCATTTAGTATGAAGGATTAAAGTCGTCGACCGACCAGCCGAGATCGGTCTCTACACTCTCTTGCACGTCGCTGTGCTTGATTAGTATCCTCGCTGCCTTGCTGAGCCTATCGGCAAAAACATTCAGCTCAACAGTCTCACGAGGAATCCAGTGCCACGTAATGATCAGGCCCTGCCGTTGGAAGTCGTCAAAGATTCGCCAGAACGAGGCGTTGCACCTCGGTGACATCTTGCCGGAAGCACCGACCTCTTTGACGTAGTTCGAGTCCGTCAGGATGTGAACCTGGTAGAATCGAGCGGGAAGAGCCTTGTTCTTCTTTCTTCTCAACCTCTCACGCGAGGCCAAGACACTCAGCGGTTGTAGATAGGCCAACATCTCTGCGAGGTTGACAGTCCCTCGTGACATGCAGCCATACGTCGACCACCGTTTGAAGCCTTGCCGTTCGATGACGGTGCAGCCCCATCCAGCTTCGTGTTGATGGTTGGAGCCAGATCCGTCGCCGACCATGATGATGTCCCAATCATCGGCAACGCCTACCCTCTCCAACATGTCTTCGAGAAGCTCAGTCTCCTCCTCCGGAGTCTCCAAGCTCTCCTCTGAGTTCTGCGATTTGTCGTTTGAGTTGCTCATGCTCCTCACTTCTCTGTTGGATCTCGCCAAGCAACACGCCAAGGTTCTCTCTGGCATGCGCCTCCATCTGGGCAGCTCTCGTCAGTATCTCTTCCAGCAATACGAGACTGCCTTGCAGTGAACCGATAACTCCGTCCGGAGTTGACACAGCACCCTCCGGCCCGAGCCACATACCTTTCTGGATGCTCGGCGTTGCGTTCAACGATCCGTAGTAGTCGAAGAACACGCCAACAGATCGCAGCATGTCCCCGTGCTTCTGAAAACACTCGGTCAAGGCCGGGCGAAGTAACTCGACGATCTGCATATCGAAGGTGACGCCAGGCTGCTTACCGCCTTCCATCACCAACTTCTGTTGCTCTTCCGGGTCGTCTGTTTGGTCGAGACCTTCAACCATCCTGACCATTTCGTCGACGCTTGCTTCACCATGTACCGGTTTGTCGTCTGCCATTCCAAAATCCACTTTTTGAATCAGACTGACTCGGAGTCAGCCTCTAGGTCTGGAATGTCGAACTCCTGAGTTGGTGTTCGACAATAGTCCTTGAAAACATCGTTGCCCAGGTTGGCTAAGCGGGAGACCGCGAAACCGTACAACGGCCAGGCTACTACGTCCAGGTCAAACCAAGCAGCAGCGAACAGCCAGGCCGTCGTAAACCAGGCAACCCATACGGACAAGCACCACGGGCACATCATGAGAGAACCGAACCAACCTCGGATACCTCCCTCCAAGACTTCAGTCCAGGCGCGCTGGGAAGCGAACAAGGGAGAGTGATTCCAGATTTCCACGATCTGCCAGGTGGCCAGTGCAGCCACGAAGAAGTGCAGAGTTGTCACAGTCTCTTACTCCGACTCAGGTACTCGTCCACGAAGGTTCTCACCATCGGGTGTGATGTGCCTGTGTCGAAGTACTGCTTCGCTCCGCTCTCTATCTTGCGAAGCGCGCCGCACAGTTCAGGACCAGCCCGACGATGAACGATACGTCTCACCAGACGACAACGATTACCGTAGCGTGTGCTGATCCATAGCGTGTTGACTATCTGCGTGCCGCTGCTGTGCTCCCTGGCCTCCGTGATCAGAACGGCCCAGTCGACCAGGTTCATCGGTGCAGAGATCGTAGTCTTGGCACGTACGTAGCCGTCCTTGATGGTTGTCTGTCTGTGTACCGGTATCCCACGGTACGCCAGCGTGTAGTTGTACTTGACCTCTCCATCGAGGTCCAGGTCCAAGACAAACCCTGTCATCCACAACAAGGCGTGCCAAATCTTCCCAGGTTCTCCGTTGATCTCGATCTGCGGCTCCTTGATCAGCTCCACCGCATCGTGACCTCCTTCGCCGAGCAAAAGACCAGCGCCTATCCCGCCCACGATCCGGAAGATCGTTCGGTCAGAGTTGTAGACGCGGTATCGCCCTACCTCCGTTGCTTTAACGAGAGAAGGGACCAAAAGTACCAACAGCACCATCAAGAACCTGGACACGTCATTCTCCTCACCTATTGATCGCAGCAACGGCCATGAAGCCGACCACGATGCCGACAGCAACAAACGGCCAATGAGCGTAGCGTCCGGTCACCAACGTGATGATAACAGAAACTCCGATCACGGCCGCAACGATAGCGCCGATGCCCAATGCACCAGCGACGGGGTCCTTCGACATACTATCCCTCTTCAGTCTCAATCGAGAACCACGGATAGAACTCCGCGCGGAGCGGAGGCGGGAAGCCGTCAGCCGCGCTCGACTTCTGGGTCGTACTGCCAGTTGGGTACTGGTTGACGAGCAGGGAGCACGGTTGGAACCGCGGAAGCATCTTCGGTGTAGGTTCCAGACCTTTACGCATTTGATATGCTAACGGGCTTCTCGACGTAGCCATCTGTGTAGTCCTCTGGTAATATGGCAAGACTGTTTCACCAAGACCATCATACCAGGCCAAGGCAAAACCCGAAACTTCAGGACACGATGTCCCATGATAGAGCAAGTCGACGCAGCGAGGATGCAAGAGGTCCTTGCCGGTCGTAAGACCAGACTCCAACGACTGGCGGAAGAGACACCTGAAGGCGTCGACCTAAGTCCGTTACTCCAGCAAAACGCGCTTCTACGAGACGTCAGACTCAGTGGATTCGAGGACGACCTGACTCAACGGATCATCGTCGCTAACCATCTCATGGCCAAGAGCGGTTACGTCACTCTGGCCCCGATGCTTCCACTGCTTCTGTCCTTGAAGGGTAAACCGTACAACCTACACAACCACTTCCCGTTCGAGCCGTTCTTCCGAACGAGGATGTCCAAGAAGACGTTGCTCAAGACAGGCCGGCAGGTGTCCAAGAGTACGTCGCTCGCCAGCCAGGGCGTCCTGTTCTCCAACTGTATCGACTACTTCTCGACTCTCTACGTTACTCCCTTGTTCGAGATGGTCAGACGATTCAGTCAGAACTATGTCCGTCCGTTCATCGAAACCTCCCCGGTGATGAAACTCTTCTCCGGGTCGAAGACGATCAACTCGGTCCTTCAGAGATCATTCAAGAACCGCTCCCAAATGATCTTCAGCTTCGCGTTCCTCGACGCCGAGCGTACTCGTGGTATCGCGGCCGACAAGAATGTGATCGACGAAATCCAAGAGATGGACATCGACTTCTTGCCGATCATTCACGAAACCATGTCCGGCTCCGAGGACTGGGGCATTGTTCAGTACGCCGGCACGCCAAAGACCCTCGACAACACGATCGAGCGCCTTTGGACTGACACATCCATGGCCGAGTGGATGATCAAGTGTCCTCATGGTGGTTGCGGCCACTGGAACGTACCGGCGTTGGAGCACGACCTAGTCGAGATGATAGGTCCGCTCCACGACTTCATCAGCGAAAGAAATCCCGGCATCGTTTGCGGAAAATGCCGGAAGCCTGTCAACCCTCGTCCTCCTTCACAAGGAGGCACAGGCCGGTGGGTACATCGCATCAAAAGCAAGAGATGGTCCTTTGCAGGCTACCATGTCCCGCAGATCATCATGCCGATGCACTACGCTAACGCTGAGAAGTGGGAGGTGTTGCTGGGGAAACAAGCGGGCAAGGGCAACACCCCCATACATGTTTTCTTCAATGAGGTTTGCGGTGAGAGCTACGACTCTGGCTCCAAGATGGTCACCATCACTGACCTGAAGAAAGCAGCCGTGCTTCCTTGGAGGAACGTCGTCGACCAGGCTGTTCAACGTATTGGTGAATACGTCTACCGCATCTGTGCTGTTGACTGGGGCGGCGGTGGCGTCAACAAAGGTCGATCGGACTTGATGTACAACTCGTACACCTCGATCGCCGTCATGGGCCTGATGCCGACCGGAGACTTCCACACCATCTACGGTTTCCGATCGCTACACCCACACAACCACGTCCGCGAGGCCAGGATCATCTTAGGTATCATGGCCAAGTTCAAATGCTCTCACATGATCCACGACTACACGGGTGCTGGTACGGTTCGCGAGACGGTGATTCACCAGGCAGGTCTACCAACCGAACGCATCATTCCAGTGGCGCTGCAAGGAGCATCGAAGGGTGGACTGTTCGTTCCGAAGGAGGCAACTGAGCTTCACCCACGGTTCCACTACCGGTGCGACAAGCCTCGATCGCTGAACCTAACATGCCAGATGATCAAGTCTGGCGTGTTGAAGTTCTACCAGTACGATCACGTCAGCAACGACGACCCAGGACTCCTACACGACTTCTTGAACCTGATCGAGGAGAAGTCAGACAGTAGGACAGGCGGCGACATCTACACCATCATTCGAGATCCAGCAGGGCCTGACGACTTCGCCCAGGCAGTGAACCTGGGAGTGATGGGACTGTCGCAGATGAGTGGTGCCTGGCCAGACCTTGCCAAGTACGAAGAGATTGAGATCAGTGACGAAGCTCTCGCCGCGGCCAGCCCGATCCAAGTTAGAGACTGGGATGACCTACCCTAACACGGACCCCCACCACCTATACTCTCAAGGCCCCGGAAAAATCAAAACGACCACAACGCGCGCAGGGAAAACCGACAACTCTACTCGCAAGCATTTATCCAACAACAACTTACAACGACGCTTCTTATTTTGTGAGCATTTTGCGGGGTATGATTACAGGATCGTCTGCATCAGATAGGTCAGGCACGTTGCATCCTACGATCTCGAAGCACTTCCTAATCGCGTCTTGGTCAACTATCAATCCTCGACTGTCATAGTCAACCAGAACCGACCTCTTACGGGCATCTTCAGCGCGAAGAACACCAGCCAGAAACATCTGAGCCAGGGTCTTCTTCAAGAGCTGTTCGTCGTCGTCCAGCACCACCAACTGGGAGCTTTTCTCCACGGCCGTCGTGTCCGCACCGAGCCCACCAAGCCACTCCAAAAGTGCTTTTTGGATTGTGTCCCATTCACCTAAGTGTCCACCTACATCGCGGAGGAAAGCCGGGATCACCATCTCCATAGGCATTTGCGCAAGCCGGCTAGGACGGATGGTCTCTTCGCAGTGGACCACTTGGAATCCCCCCTGGCAGAGGAGAGCATAGGCTTGCAACGGCTTGATGTTGTGGACGATCTGGCCGACGTTCTGCTCCAGGAGCCACTGACGTACCACGTGTATCTTCACATCTTTACCCATTTTAACTACGACTGGGTACTGATGTGGCCATTTCAGCTCACCGACCCAGGACCGAGGTCCTTCTACGCGGCGAAGCAGCCGCTCCTGTACGCCTAGACGCACGAAGACGGCCTCGGACGAAGACTGACACCTGTCGCCGGAGACGAGCGTAGCGGGCGTCTCCAGGCCCTCAGACGGTGAAATAACAGATCGGAGAACGCTTATGGATAGTGCCCAGAAGAACTCGGCCTCGATTCCTTGCTGGCTAAGCCTCGGAATCATCTCGTCGCGGATCTTGAACGGCCGGTGAGGGCCAGGCGCGTCCTCCGGGTAGAGATCCGGACAGTGCTGCCTGATCTTGCCGGCTCCGCGCTTGATGGAGAACGACTTGAACTGAAACCGCTCGCCGTCCCATCCGATAGCTTCTTTGCCTCGGAGGACCTCCGGATTACTGAAGGCCAGGAACACTTGAAGCCAGTCTCGTTTCTTGGTGGTGGAGACGTGGAAGCCGTTCTCGACTCCTATCTTGGTCAAGTGGCCTTGGATCGTCAGACCCCCGTCCTGCCACTTGAACGGGATCTTGGCTCGACGGTGTTTGATGTAGCCGATGTACTCAACGCCTGATTCCCTGGTCACTATCTTGGAAATCCGGACGCACCCTGGAAGCACCTTCTGTTCGCTGACGCCCTTCTTCTTGTAGAGCACCCCGTTGCGTTCGACATACTGATGCCCGTCGATGACGGCGGTCTTGATTTGGAGCCTGGGTGCGCGGGCTCTTCTTGCGGCATCACAGCTTCCAAGTAACTCGGCGGCTCTGTCGCTGTGTTGTGCGGCGCTGGATGTCAGTCGATTGATTACCGTGTCCGAAGCCTTCCTCATCCAGCCTTTTATGGCCTCGCGCCAAGGCATTGCTTGCTCAAGTGTCCTCCGCTCGAAGTCGACTGTCTGAAAGTGACGCAACCAACCGCTGAGCTTTCGCTGGTTCTTCGTAGTAGGACCGAACACCGCAAGCTCTGCGTCGGTGTCGTCCAGTTGGATGAGAAGCTCTGGCGTAGGTAGTGCCGTCCAGAACACCAAACGCTTGCCGTTCAACGACTGCCAGTTCCTAGTGTCCGGGTGCCAGGTCACTAGCGGCATTGGAATAAGCGAAGTGTTGAAGTGCCTCGTCTGTAGCCGCAACATCAACAGTGGATTCCCCATGGCGATGACGTGGCCTTGCTCGGGCAAGAGACCGTCCAGGCCGGCGAGCCCAGAGTCGCTCCCGCTTTGTGAGCACTTCGCACTCAACCGCAGAGGCTTGAACACCTGGTCTTCAGTGCTGCACTGTCTTCCCACGAACATGAAGGCGCTGATCCGGCCTGGGTTCTGAAAATACGGCACCACAACGACGTCATGCCAGCCAGCACCTTTGAACACGCGATGCCTTGATTGTTGTAGCGTGTGTCCGGCTGTCGGTTGGAAGCATCTTTCGACTCGCTTGGACCCGACAACGCCGTATAACCTAGCTGGTCCTGATCGAGTACGGGAGGCATCGAGACCGTCGACGAGACCTAGCCGCTGGCGTAGCCCTTTACCGACCTTGGCCCCAATCAAACCGGTCTGGGCATCCTTCCACAACTTAGATACTCTGTGGCGGTAGCTGGCCAGGTTGTCAACGTACCGGGAGATCCCAGCCTCACTCGCTGACTCCTGTGGTATTGACATGCCCTCCATAATCATCCTTGATATGGCCTCAGAAAGGTGGCATTTCCAGACGGCCGCGGCCAGGTGAATCAGGTCCCCAGAGCTTTGACAGGCGAAACAGTGGTGCCATCCTTCGCCCGTTATGGTATCTTGATAGACTGTAAGTTGAGGCTCGTGGCACAACGGACATTTAGTTTGAGCAGGGAGTGCCCGTTCCGGAGAAGCACCGAGTAACGGCGCAAGTTCATCCCAACGGATACAGACATTCACTGGAGGAGCAGCCATGCCCAGTCCTTCCCTGAACGTAATCGACCCCCAATCCGACAGAAGCCGTGAAGAGCTTGCCAGATTGGTCAAGGTCTATGAGTTTCCTAGTTTTGTGAAGGAAGCTCAACTTGATGAAACGATGTACCCTAGCCGAGTGGCGGTGACCACTTACGCCGACCCGGTCAACAGTCGGTTCCCATGTCACAGTGCTGCTGCGACGTGGCTTTCGGGACTCTACTTCCAGGAGAAGCGAGCCGAATACCATCCTACCGAAGCGCAGAAGATTGAACAACGCCTCCAGGGTTTCTCGGACTACTTCAGAATCCGTCGTGCTTACGACCAGATGTGTAAGAAAGCGGCGGAACTTCGGAACGGTCATGACCTACCAGACACCGCGTTCGCTTACGTGTGGGTGGATGGAAACGGACACAAAGAGAGACATCTTCCAATGACAACCGGCGCTGAAGTCAAAGCAGCGGCCGACTGGTTGGAGACGTACCGAGACAGACTGCCCTTCCAAGACCGGCACACGATCGCCACGAAGATCCTGGAGAAGGCTGCACACTTCGGTGCTCTCACAGACAACACCGAGTTCCTTGAGAAGCAAGCCGGCCGAGGCGTCTGCGATCCGCAAGAGGTCTACGCGATGGTCATGCAACGGGCCATGCTCACCAAATCGCCGACCCACAAAGAACAGATCGTGAAGTTGGCAGCAACCGTCAAAGACAAACCACGAGCGGCGCTGCAACCACAACAACTGGTGAAGCTGGCCGTTTGTATGGACATGACCGATCGAGCATTGAGCCTGACCGACAGGTACACCGACGTGATCCAACGTCCCGAGGACGTCATCTTCAAAGTGACATTCACAAAAGCCGCATCCGACCGGGCAGAGCTATGTGCCCTGACCTCCGGCAACGTCTACAGTCGAGAACAGTTTGAAAAGCTCTCGCGCGACGACGTCGTATCCTTGTTCGGCAACGATTTCGCAAGCGAAGTTTGCACCGGCATGTCGGTGGACGCCGAAAAGATGGCCGAGGTAGCACACACGCTTCCCCGGCCGGATGCTGAGCTTCTGGATAGACTCATGGCCGACTCCGGACTTGTGCCGCAGATGGCAAAAGCTGGAGTCGACGGTGGACATGGTCTGTCAAACGAAGAACTGGAACAGTTGGCAGCGGCCTACGAAGTGCCGGCCTGATCCGACTTCTCCTCACGACGACGCAAGTATTCAACGAACGGTGCCGTCATGGTGTAGCCGGGCTTACCGTCCGGTGCATCCTTCTCCGGGCGCTCCGGTTTCAGGGTGCACTTCTGAACAACCTTGTCACGATCCAGCCCGACCTGTTCGCACTCGGTCTTCAGACGGCCGAACGCCGACGACATGCTGCCGGCGTCCATACCGCACTTGGCGAACGCCTCGTTGTCGGTCGCGACTGTGTGCTCGTCTTCAGCGTGCAGCATTGTCAGGAAGACCCCAGTACGCTTGCCTTCGATGTTACCCATCAACGCATCGCACGCCTTCACAAACTCCCTCTTCAACCGGGTCTTCCTGTGACCGAACACCTTCTCTTCCAAAGGATCGGCCTTGGAAGTATTGGTATCGTTTGGTTTCTCACACGAGAACCGGCCCGTCTGCGTGCCGGCGACGTTGAACCCGGCCGCGGACTTCAGATCCTCCGTGTTCTTGTTGCTGATGTCCGGCCCGTCCGTACCTTTCTCGCCGCGGTCGCGCTGCTCGTCGGGCATGAACGGTTTCATCAGGTTCATGATCCTGTCGCCGAGCACACCAGCAAACAGCTTGGTGTCCCGCTCGAAGCCACGCATCAGACAATCGCATGCCTGATCCAGAGCTTCTTGTCCGTGACACTCGATGATGATGCCGTGGCGACCTCGCACGACAAATCGGTGGTCCTTCTTCTTCTTCTCTACAGGTCTGTCGGTTTTCTGTTTCTCGTCCAAATCAACTTCCTTTCGTTGCGAGATGTTTCTCGCGGCTGATGTACCACTGCGGGTACATTCTCTCACTCGGGAGATCCCCATACCAATACTTGTTCGGGTTCTCCTTCAACTCCTCGATCTGCTTGGCGGTCCAAGTGTGATTCGCACCGGCCATAACCACATTGTGAGCCCCGAGCTTCGAGGAGTCTAACGCGATGACCTGAACGAACACGATGAACTCGCAGTTGGGGAACTGTTCGGTGCCCTCTAACCGTTTGAGTACCTCGGCCCTCCAGTCATCGTCTCGCTCCATGCACTTACCTTCGATCGGGGCGAAACCGCTGTCATCCGGCGTCGTCGCCCACTCCCACGTCTTTTCCTCGAACATTGTCCTCCTCCGTAGAGTTGGCCCGGTCTTCTAGCAGTCTGAACTGCAAGAACTCGTTCAGTTCGTCCTGCTTGTTGTGACCGTCGATGAACTGCGAAAGCAGTTCGATAATAGTCGCATCGTTCCAACCAGCTTCGGCCGCGATGTTGTTGATGATGATGTTGGACAGATCGTCCACTTCGCCTCGCATCTTCATCAGGTTGATCGGCGACGGTATGACAACATGACGACCCATGTACGTGCATGTCACGCCGACGAGTTCCATCGGCTTCCAGTACTCGCCTGGCTCACCCATGACGACACCGTTGTACACGTTCACGCCAGTACCAGGACCGAGCTTAGCTATGACGTCCGGTGTCATCGCCATGATGACGTACAAGTCAACCTGGTTGTGATGGTCACCGAAGTACCAGTGGATGCCATTCCTGGACAGGTAACCGCGAGGTGCCTGCAAGTACGCATCCCTGTCAGGGACGATATTGTCCTCGATCATCCACTCCTCGTGCGTGCGCTCGTCACCTTGCTCAGCGTAAGCCATCTGACCTGCCGGGTAGCAAGCGAACATGATTCGCTCACGATGAACTCTCCGTAACGCTTCTTCTTGACTCATAGTGGTCTCTTTCCAAAGTGGTCCCACAGACGTTGCAGGACATCCTCGTCTAATCCTCGCTCACCTATGGCGTACGACTCGGCGATCGAGCCCTTGGACGAGCCCGACCAGTCGATGCCAGGTGTGCACCGTTCCTTTTGCAGCCACATGTGGATCTCGTGGCCCGTGGCCTTGATACGCATGAAGTCCTCGCGACGTCGCAAGGCTTCACGGCGGATTACTTCAGGGTTGGACGTTGCTCGAACGACCCTGGCCCCGTGAACCGACCAGTTCTGTTCGATCGACTGAGCAGCGAGTTCGACTATGCGCTCGATGTCGCCGCTCGGCGTCAACCTGTTGACTTCAAGAGCTAGAATCACGTAGCACGACTTTTTCTTGGCCACGCGGACCTCCTCTCACTTGTGCGTTTAGATATAACCATTCACTTCCTCGCTGCAACTCTCTCGTCGAAGTTGGCAGCCGCCTTCTGGCTGGCCACCAACTTGTCCTGACCTCTGAGTTGCCTCTTTGTCAGTTTCTTCTCGATGTGCTGCATGAACTTCGGCAAGGTGTTGACGCAATCGTCAACGAACAGGCCGATGCTATCAGAGCAATCGTGAAACTTCTGGTAGAACTCAAACGAATGGACGTGAGTACCAGTGTCCAAATCATCGTGACAGAACTCGTGAAGGAGCAGATTACCTACTGCGTTGAAACCTTTCACGCTGAAATCTTGTGCGGCCAGGAAGTCCCGACCTATCACGACGTACGTACGGCCGTCAGTCCAACCGTCTGCTGGACCTTGGCCGATCATGATCCGCCTTTGTCTCGGCGAACCCGGCAAGTTCGCGTACTTGTACACCTCCTTGGCAAGCCGCAGACTGTACTTGTGGTATTCCAAGAGCCTCAGCCAGACCAGTTCGGTAGGTCGAAGCTGCTTCTCGTCGATTGGCACGTAGGTCGAATCCATGCCCTTCGTCAGTGTCTCGAACGGTACGTAGTCCATCCGGTACATGTCGTAGGTATGGTTCCTATCAAACACCTCCTCTATCTTGTCGAGCAGTTTGGGTACGTTATCAACGCCAAACCGATCTAGCGTCTCATCAGCAACGATGAACGCTACCCCGGCTTGGAACAACTTGTCACCCAAGACGTCACCCTTTGGGGCATTACTGATTCTGCCGCTCGTACCCCAGGATTTACATAGATGTGACACGGCGTACTGCCTACCGTTCACGGCCGTGATCAATCTCTTGTCCTGGACGTCGCCCCAACCTAGCTCGCCACGAACCATCTGATCGGCGAGCCGCTGTCTGGCATCGTCGTCCAAGGCTTTCGTCTTGAGGTTCTCGTTGGTGGCCTGCCTGTTCAGGAACGGTTTGACCTTCCTCCAGACTGGACAGTCGCTCTGGATGTCGTTCCTAGCGAAGTTGACTTTCAACTGCTGCCGGCTGACAACCTCGCCGCTTGTACCGAGGCGATGCCTGGCCCAGTCCATCGTCCAGATGCCCAGGTTGTAGATCGAGAGCACTCCGGTCTTGGTCAACTTGATGTAGGCTTCGTCAGTGACGTGGTCCCAGTCAACCTCTTCGACGTCGACCGAGATCAGATCGTCGTTCAGGTACACGTCGAACGGCGCGTACTTACACCACTGAGTTACTAACCGTTCGGTTTCGGCCAACTCGGACGGTGCCAGCTCTTCGTACAGAGCAATACGGATCGTACACCCGTCGTGATACTCGTCAACCTCTTCCAGATCAAACCCAGCTTCATCCTCCGGGCAGTTCTTGAAGTCCACGTTCATTCGGAAGTTGCCGGTCTTCCATTTGTTGACGCCAAACGAAAACATCTGGCCTCGGCCCATCCGAAACGTACCCCAGGTCTTGGCCTCTTCTTCGTCGTGAGGCTGACCAAACGTGGCAAACCAATCGTCGATCTGTTGTCGATCGGTAATGCCTTCCCCATTGTCCATGATGATCACGTGTGCCGGCATGATAGCGATCCGACACTGTGAAGCACCGGCGTCACCCGAGTTCATCACTCCTTCGAGTATTGCCTTCGCCAAGCTACCAGCCTGGCGGCAGACTATATCGTAGAGCATCCGCGGGTGCATCCTGAAACCAACTCGCTCAGTCTTCTTCATCGACTATTTCCAAGTTAGACTCCGGGATCACGACGTTGGTTATTTCGCGCGGTCCCATAGGGTCGTCGAGCATCACGTTGAAGTGTCCTACTCGTCCGTAGGTTCCAAGGGTGCCGGCAGGGACAGTCCACGGACCATCCACGTGCGCAGCGCCCATAACCTGGTCTTCTTTCACACGCACTCTTGTGCCGGGTTGAAGCATCACCCTCCCTCCTCGTTGATGACGGTCGGGTCCTCGAACAACTCGTACGGATCTCCCTCGACCATGACTGCGAAAGGCACCGGCGTGAGCATCTCACCACCTGCGGCACTTATAGCGCACACCAAAGCCACGTTGGCCCTGTCTCGCTTGCGAATCGCACTGACCAAAGCAAGATCGCCGTTGTCCGCTGCCTCCATCATTGTGGCGAAGTTCTTCTTGTGTCCTTCAAGAAGCGGCCCAGGTTCAGTTCTCTCAGGACCGTTGGTCCACTCACCGTTCTCGTATATCGAATCCGGGTAGACACCGAACTGCCCCTCGTACCAACTGATCACCTTCCAGATTTCTTCAGGAGCGTCGATCTCTTCTCTACTATCGGTTGCATGCTTCTCTTCGCTGTCCTCGCCCCGTTCTTTGCAGATGGTCGAGTACAGAGAATAGAAGTCCAAGCCTTCACTGTCACAGACCCGCTGGATGCAGTCGCAACAGAACATGTAAGCCTCTTCCAGAAGGGCCTGGTAGGCTTGCTCCATCTGGTCTTGAGTTCTACTCACCGGTCGGCACCCCCGTTTCTTTTGCGAAGGTGTCGAGCTGCGCACCCATCCACTCCGGGATGAAAGCCCAACGGACTCTGATGATTTGCTCCACTAGATTCGGAGAAGCAATGTTGCGCCGGATGAAGTCCTCACTGACAACGTGCCAGTGTCCCGTCCGATACGGATTCGGAATGAACGGCGGGATATTCCGAGGAGAAGTGAACTCGTACTTACTCGCGTGCTCGCCCTGCTCTCGCTGCACCCGCTCCATGTCACTCTCGCGGACACCAATCAGGATGATGCCCATGTCCATGTACTTCTTGCACTGATCGCAGGGAGCCATGTCGTAGACCGCCTTATGTGGTAACGAATCACGCAGGCGCTTGTCCAACGCGATACCAATCTCTTTCAAACAAAAGAAGCACTGCGTCATACCCACGTGGGACAACTCACCCATCGAGTTCTTCTTCGCCATCATCGTCCTCCTCGTCTTCGATCGGCCAGAAATGGCCTTGCTCGTTTGACCGCAGCATCGGTTTTGCATCGGCCGGTGGACGTGACAGGATGTGGATGCTGACACCCAACTCCTGATACGTACCACCGATCACCAACTGCGGAATACCTCTTTCACCTTCACCGACGTCACAGTAGAAGCTCACAGGCTTGTGCCCGTCTTCCATCGGTTCCAGCAACCTCAGGATATTTGCGATGTCATGCACAGCAAACCCTGAGAACACTTCAGCACCATCCGCTGCGCCACCGACCAACTCGGTGACCGCCTCGTGGATGTAGAGAATCCAGTGATCACACACGTAGCCTTCGCCCGTGCCGTCACGTCCAAGATCAGCTTGAGCGTACCACTCGAAAGCTCCCATGCTCTCGAAGCTGCTACTGACTACTTCCCGGAACAACTCGTCCAACGTACCATTGTCACGTTCCCAAACCTCAGCGAACGCGGCTTGTCTTTTTTCTCTTTCTTCGGGGGAGTCGAAGTCTGGCATTAGCCTCCTCCTTGATCACCTCGTCGATGATCTTCTTGAATCGTCCCTGGCCTCGCTCGGCAAGCAGATCCTGGATTTCCATCTCCGCTTGCTTGTAAAAGAGGGCCAGGTTAGCACCCTGATGTTTCTGAGACATCGGATCACGATGTGCCAGCCCGGCCCCGCCCAGGTTCCTACCGCGGAACTTCAGCATGTACCCGTAGGCATCGTATGTGAAGCTGAAGTCCTCCCGCACAAGCCTGGCTACCATCATATCTCCTCTTCGTTCCAGGAGAGTAGCTGTACGACGAGCATGTCCTCGTTGTACGCTCCGATCACCTGGACCAGTTCTTCTTGGACGACCATGTGGTTCCACTCGGTCGACTCCATTTCGTCGGCCGAGCGAGGATCGTGACCACCTTGAACCGCTTTCAAGGCAGCGCCGATCGTCACCTGGGATGGATCGAACCTGGTTGCAAAGTCTCGCAGCAACCAAATCGTATCCTCACTGACCGTCACCTCGTTGATGTTGTCCGGCAAGCCCTTGTAGCTTTCCAGCTCGTGGATCTTGACCGCACAGTCTTGGACCAGAGCGTCCTGGGCAAACTTGCCGAACGGAAACGAGTCGCCGTCCGCCCAGTATTCAGGAGGCTCGACTTCTGGCATCGTTGGGTTGCCCTTCTTGAGAGATCCAGGCGAGGTCCCGTGCAACAGAGACGCACAGGCGTGCTGGGAGAACAGTAGCGTGTCGATCGCCAGGTGCTCACTGTCGGTCACCCACTCACTCACGCCGGCCCGTTCATCCAGCTCCGTCTGTACGTGCTCCTTGTCACGGATGAAGCCTCCTGTGATCTCATCTTCCATCGCGTCGACGATCTTACCGACCTCTTCCCAGTAGAGACCGTGTCGTTCGTCGCGATCCTCATCTGTGTAGATGAAACCCATTACTCCTCTTTCTTCCCACGGGCATCCCGATACTTCTTCTCCTCAATAGCAAGCATCAAGACGTCCAACAGGTTCTTGGGGCCTTCGCAGAGGACGCAGTCGCAGTCATCCAGGTCGGCCCAGAGTTCCTCGTTAGTCTTCACTATCCTTACTCCTCAAAAGTGTTTTTTGGATTTGCTCACGGCAAGTCCCAGCCGGCAAATCATCAGCAGGCGTGAACCAGCTTACTCCTTCTCTCCTGGTCTCAGGAGCGATGTAAAGTGGTCGCGACGCTTCCTAACCCACGTTTTGCCTTTTATGGCTTTATTGTGTGGACCGTACAACTTCTCTTCCAACGGAGAGACAGACAAGTTCGACCGAAACCATCGGATGAACGGTTTGTAATGCTTCTCCACCACGTCAGGATCACTGCTCCATTCGCAATCCCTAAGCGTCAGGCTGGACACGACAGTGGCCGGGAACTGGAACATCGCCAGACAAGCTACGAACCTGCCGAGCTTCATCATCTCCAGCGGGTCGTAGTTCTTGATGATGTCACTCAACTCGTATGTGTACCTGGCGTTGTTACCCTTAGTGAGAACACCAGGATGTGGACACACCCTCAAGTCCTTCCGTACGTGGTTGAGCGCTGCAACAACAGCTTTGACATCCATTATGGCTTCTGGGACACCACATGCTTTTGCGTCTCCCTTTCTAACCATAACGCCTGGCAACTCCGCGTCTGGCACCAACGAGTCAAGCTCCGCCCACAAGTCGTTGGCTTCTTTCTTGGATCTAGCCAACTCCCCGTCGCGCTGTCGTAGTTGCGACTTCACTTTATTTAGCTCTTGCTGCAACTCACTGACTCGTCTCTCCTCGTGGCCCATTCTGTCTTTGACACTTGAAAGAGTGCCTTCCGCGGTCTCACGCTTCTCCTTCTCTGCGTTGAGCCCTTTGCGCAACGCATTTGCTGTTTTGTCAACTTCATCTAGCAATGCGAGGCCCTGAGCATCTCTACCCAGGTACTCCCGCAGTGCTTTGATGGCCTTCTTGAGCCTGTGCATCGACGTCAACTCCACTTGTCAGCCGGCGTCGGAGTTACAACAGGTTTCTTGTGTGAAGGAGCAAGAGCATGAAGCCTCTCGCTTATCTCACCAGATAACTTGAAGAACTCATCTACGTAGAGGAGAGAATCACCAGACTTCTTGACCTCCTCCAACACGGTAATAACCGTCTTCATTGCGCGACGAAGATTCACGTCGTGTGTCAGACCAGTGCCTTTACGACCACATAACCGGACCTGAACCTCGGGCTCGGCCTTGAACGATTTGAGTCGATCCTTTAGCGTATCGTGTCGCTTGCTTTTCTTGACAACTGGCTGGAAGAAATCCTTGATGTGAGGTTCAGCGTCCTCTGAAGAGAAGTTCGCGCCTTTGACCACCTTCAAGAAGTCGGCGGCAGGTCCACCGGAGACACGGAGGTCTTCCTTGGATACGTGCTTCGAGACGACGCCAATCAGTTTGGCGTTCAACTCAGGACCACCGATCGACTGGATTTCATTGTTCCACTCGATAGCGTTGACAATAGCTTGGATGTCGGACTTTCTCCAGCCACCCATCCTAGCCACTTCTTCGATGCTCATTCCGCGTTGGACGACGAGCACCTCGACAGCACGCTTGCGGGTCCACTCCATGGGCTCCGCACGGCCCTGCAACCTGGCGTTCGCGAGCAAGTCGATCGCGGCCAGCTTGTTCTCGGAGTCACACGTGACCACGTAGGCTGCCAGTTGTGCGACTCCTTGTAGTTCGTTTGCGGCCACGATTCGTTGTACACCGTCTAGGATGGAATACCCATTTGGTGTCTTGTACAAGATCGGGGCCGGCGCTAACGAACCACTCTCCATCAGCGCTGCATATTCAAATACAGCATCGTCAATCACCGGTCTCGGTCTGGAAAGGTTGACCTTTCTCCAGTTTGCAACCAGGTCACCCACTGTGAGCTGGTTTGTGAACTTGAAATCGACACGCATCTGTTTGAGAAACGACTCAGTGCGAGTGTCTCGCATGAACAAACAGACAAGTGCCCTTGCTTTGCTTGATGCCGTTGTCGACATAGTTTAACCTTGATCTTCGGACACAGCCTCCCGCGGCTCAGTCATAAGGAACCCTGGCAACTTGGTGGCGTCGATCACTTTCTTCGCCTTACCAAAGTTCTCCCGTTCAGTGTTTAAGCAGATCGTTGAGTGGGCCTTACTAGCCGCGCCCACCGCGTCCGCCAACGTCTTCAGGTGAACCGATTGAGATCCAAACAAGGTGCCCACACTTACACGAAACCTGGGCTCGCCCTCGTACTTGATCTCCTGAATCGAAATCGACTCACCACCGACCGAAAAGCTGAGAAGCTCTTTGGCTTCGTCAACTTTCATCTCGTCTGTCCATCTCATCTGAACTGTCCTCCACTGCCCCAGTAAAGTCCCAACCCTCGACCGGAACCGCTTCCGACCACTCGTAGACGTTGTCAATCACCCGGAGGTTGTTCTCCCGAGCGTGCTCCTCGGCCTCCTTGGGGTCTTGCGTGTGGAAGGTCTCCTCGTTTCCACTCGCGCCCTCGAAACTGTACAGACTGATCGTCCCCGGCATCTTCGTCCTCCAGATTTGCCAGATTTCCCATCTCGCGGTATTCAGGGTTGTTGCAGTGAATCCGCAAATGCTCCGACTCCTCTCTGTTCTCAGGCAGAACCGCCCAAGACCAACTGAAGTCGGTCCAGTCTTCGTTCGTGTAACTGCCGGCGCAAGACCATCCCTCGTACATGGACATCAGGATGTGCTCACCGACAGACTCGAACGGCTTGTCCCAGTCCTCCTTCTTCATCGTGTAGCCAGACCCGTCGCCGAAACCGCCGACGTAAGCCTGGTCTACACGTTCCAAAGTGAACTGGTGGATCAAACCACCGTAATAGATGACCAACTTCATTGGCCTGCTCTCGGTTGCTCCCGGTCGACCACGTCTTCTTTCGCGTAGACGTTGGTCACCGAGGCTTCCATATCTGTTACCTCGGCTTCCGTGTCGCCAGTGATCCAGCCGTCAGCGAAAGCGTGATCGGCGATCGCCTTCAGGTTGTCTCGCAGCACCTGCAAAGACGTACCGTTGGTTTGGTAGTTGACCAGGACCAACAACTGCAAGGTCGCATCGCGAGGACCGACGCCGAGCGCCGGGATGCCTGCGTTCAACCTTTCACATAGATTGTCGATGTATTCAGGACTGGGCA
>Ga0180438_10000932_pt1 | contig 53457 bp, 41 predicted proteins | sample SS_ome_12_FD_132455 | JGI IMG/M metagenome (GOLD analysis project Ga0180438, IMG submission 132455) | Hypersaline lake sediment archaeal communities from the Salton Sea, California, USA - SS_3_D_2 metaG | ecosystem: Environmental > Aquatic > Non-marine Saline and Alkaline > Hypersaline >...
ATTTCTCACAGCTTTTCTGTTTTTCTAAATTTTCTCTGTGTGCTTATGTTCTCCTGCGTCATAATTCCTTTCAAGGTAAACACTTACTTACATGCCCCCAAGAAAACCTGTGGTTTTCAGCGAAATCTGAAAGTTTGTACCGAATTACAGACTGTTATTGTCCGTATTATGGAAAAGTTTTGTAACTCTTTATTTCTGCTGACCTTAGGGACATCTGCTTACAATAGTGTGAGAAATGCGGGTTAAGGTCGTTCAGGGACAGAGCTTTTCAAAGAAGACGGGGCGGTGCGTGAGGCCACAGCCGCAATTTTTAGTCCGTGAAATTCAGTGTTTTACTTTCTGGCTTCTTCTTTGTTTTTCCTCTTCGAGAATTTTGACAATTTGCCCATCTTCGACCTGGCTGAAATCGAAATAGAATCGACTCAATGCACCAAAGAACGGTGGTGTTCTGAGGCATATGGTGTGGTCGGCATCTTCTGCGAGCTTTCTGATAGTTTCTTCCGGACCGGTTGGCAAGGCGGCGATTATTTCACGGGGTTTTTCGTGTCTGACGGCCCAGAGTGCGGCCTGCATGGTTGCGCCAGTGGCCACTCCGTCGTCGGTTACGATGACTATGCGGTCGTTGAGGTCAAGCTTTTCGAGCGTCTGACGATAGAGCTTGACCCTATCGCGGATTTGGCGGAGTCTATGCGTTTTCTCTTGCTCTATGTAGGTTTCGGGGGCGCCGACATATGAAAGGATTGTCCAGTCGACAAAGATGGTTCCGTCCTCGCAGACGGCGCCGACGGCCAGTTCCGGATTTCCCGGGGCCCCGAGTTTGTGTGAAAGAACAATATCGAGGTCGCCGTCGAGTGCGGCGGCGACCTGCCGGGCAACAATTATTCCCCCGCGGGGTATTCCAAGGACGATGACATTTTGGCCGCGGTAGTTTTTCAACTGATTTGCGAGCAGGTTTCCGGCTTGTATCCGCCCGACAAACGGTTCGCCGGTGCGAGAAATGATGCACAATTCAGACATAGTTTGCTCCTGGAGATAATGCATTTAGAACGGGCAGTATCCTGTCGGGCAGCCGCCGGAGAATTCCGAGCCGGCTGTGACGATTTTGTCTCCGACAAGAGGTGGAGCGTCCTGGCTGTCGGCGAAGGTAAGGACCTGCTGTGGCTTCGAGCCATACCTGTAAATGGTAATTCCTTTGCACTTTAGTTTGTACGCCATCAAGTATATTTCCTTTACGTCCTCTACGGTTGCACTTTGCGGGAGGTTGACAGTTTTCGAGACGGCGTTGTCCGTGTATCTCTGGAATGCGGCCTGGATTTCGAGGTGCTCGGCAGGTTTTATGTCGAATGCCGTTACGAATATGCGCTTCATATCTTCCGGGATATGGGCAACACCCTGCAGGGAGCCTTTCCTGGCGATTTCGGAGAGGATCTGCTTTTTGTAGAGGCCTCTTTTCTTTGCCTGGGCTTCGAACAGGGGGTTAATCTCGAATAGTCTGCTGCCGGACAGGACGTTTCGCACGAAGCTTATTGCAAAGAGCGGCTCAATGCCGCTGGAGCATCCGGCTATGATGCTTATTGTTCCGGTGGGGGCTATTGTATTTACGGTGGCGTTTCTCAGTCTCAGATTTTTTTTGGCATAAGTGGATCGCTTATAATTTGGGAACGCGCCGCGCTGCTCGGCGAGTAAAGCCGAGGCGCTTAGCGATTTCCGGCGAATGAAAAGCATCAGCCTCTTGGCGAAGGCAAGAGCCTGGGGTGAATTGTACGGAATGCCGAGCTTGATAAGCATGTCCGCAAAGCCCATCACGCCAAGCCCGATCTTTCGGTTAGCCTGAGTGATCTGCCTTATTTGCACGAGGGGATAGTTGTTTACCTCAATGACATTGTCGAGAAATCTGACGCCCCAATTGACGGTTTCCTCGAGTTTGTGCCAGTTAACGGAGCCGTTCAAGACCATTTTGGCGAGGTTAATCGAGGCGAGGTTGCAACTTTCGTACGGAAGCAGCGGCAGTTCTCCGCAGGGATTTGTAGCTTCGATCTTACCGATGTCGGGTGTAGGGTTCTTTCTGTTGACCTGGTCGATAAAGACCAGTCCCGGCTCACCGCTTCGCCATGCGGCATTTGCCATCAAGTCAAAGAGGCTTGCCGCCTTGACTTTTTTGGCGGTTTTACCGGTTCGGGGATTAATAAGCTCGAACCTCGTATTTCTCTTAGCCGCCCGCATGAACTTCTCGGTAACAGCCACGGAGAGATTAAAGTTGCTGAATTGCCCGGACTGTGTCTTTGCCTCAACGAAATCGACGATGTCTGGGTGGTCACAGTTGAGGATACCCATGTTTGCGCCCCGTCTTCTTCCGCCCTGGACTATAACGCCGGTGGCCTGGTCGTATATGCTCATGAATGAAAGGGGGCCAGAGGCGCTGCCCTTGGTGGAGTGGACGATATCGTTGGTGGGCCTGAGCCTGGAGAAGCTGAAACCGGTTCCGCCGCCGGTCTGATGAATCTTTGCCATGTTGGCGAGCGTCTCGAATATTCCCTCTATTGAATCTTCGATTGGTAGAACGAAACAGGCTGAGAGCTGGCCGAGACTTGTTCCGGCATTCATCAAGGTTGGTGAGTTGGGCATGAATTCGAGGTTTCGCATCAATTCGTAAAAGTTTTCTTCGACCTCCGCCCGGCTTAGCCTGGACTTGAAGTTGAGCTCAGCAGCGGCGACGTTTAGCGATACTCTTCTGAAAAGCTGGCTTGGCGTTTCAATGACATTCTGGTATTCGTCCTTAAGGAGATACCTTTTCTTGAGCACCTCGGTGGTATTGACCGGGAGCTTGAGGTCGTCGGTCAGGCCGAGAGCGGCCTTTGCAAACCTTATTTCGTTTCGTCTTTCCCTATGGAGTATGTAGCTCTTGGCGATATCGGGGTAACCTTGCGTCATCAAAGCGGCCTCGACCGTGTCTTGTATGGCTTCGATGTTCGAGATTCCGTTTTCACATTCCTGCAGCAGCTTTTTGACGACGGTTTCGGTCACTTTCGCTGATATTTCGAGCGCCTTGAGCCTGTCCTGGAGGATCTCGAAGGCGGCCCTTTCGATTGCATATCTGATTTTTTCCTTGTTGAACTTGACGAGGGAATCATCGCGTTTCTTAACCTGTCTTGGCAAATTGGTCTCAGCCATTGGATCACCCTGCAGGTCCGGTCGGATCTGAATGTGTTTTTCACGTCGCTTCGGTTTTCTTCGGCTCACCGGGTACCGCATTAGACGAAGAGGCGGTGCTCGCCTCGGCGCCATCGGGTTTAACCGAGTTAAGCACTGCAAGCGCAGCACCACCCCTATAACCGTGGATTAGTGCGGTACATCGGATTTTCCGTGGTGTCTGTTTCATTGGTATCAGGCCCGCGGAGCGATACCAAGGAGGTATTGCGGGGTTGATAGCCGGTGCTTCGGTTCGCTCATCTTCGCCTAAAGGCATCGCCAACTTATGGTCACATGCCGGATACATCTGAGATTCCCCCATTCATGCGGATAGTTAGTCTTCGAGCACAAACGTTACTTTCAGGTCAACGCGGTAGCATTTGATTTGTCCGTTTTCGATTTTCAGAGATTGATTCTTTATCCACGCGCCACGGACATTCTTGACCGTCTTGTTGACCCGTTTTACGCCTTCACGGATGGCCTGGTCGAAGCTGACATCGGAATCGGATGTAATTTCAATTACTTTTGCGATGCTCACAGTCACGCCCCCATGAACGTATGTCCGAAATCATTTTGATTATTTCTTCGGCGTATAATAGCCGTGGTGTTAATAAGAAAATGTTTTTCTTGCGGTTTTGACGAAAAAAGCTCTATTGGTGAGAGGTAAAGGTCGATGATAAGAGGTTGGGAGAACAGCGTTTTTGCGGCCGGGGTAGGATTAATATGAAGGACGAAATCAAGAATGTCGGTTGGGAGCACTTTTCGCATCGTGCGGACATCGGGGTACGGGGCTTTGGGCCTGAGATGGAGCAGGCTTTCGAGCAGGCGGCTATTGGATTAACGGCGGTGACGGCTGAGCCGGGAAGCGTTGAAGCACGAGAACAGGTGCGATTAAGCTGCAGTGCGCCGGATGAGGAGCTGATGTTTGTAGAGTGGCTCAATCGTCTGGTCTATGAAATGGATGTGCGCAAGATGCTTTTCAGGCGGTTTGAAGTACACATAAGTAACGGACGCCTGGAGGGAACGGCGTGGGGGGAGAAAGTCGATGTGGCGAAGCACCAGCCGGCGGTCGAAGTCAAAGGAGCTACGTATACTGCATTGAGCGTGCGGCGGGAGGAAGACGGCAGTTGGACAGCGCAGTGCGTTGTGGATGTTTGAGTGCGAAGGGATACGGGATGAATACGAAACTCTTCAAAAAGCGTTCTGAATACGAGTGGGTGGCAGAGCCTTTCGGCAATATGCGCGTTGCCGTGGTAATCTATGCGGACGAGCCGCTGATACGGGAGATGGATGAGAAAGTATATGAGCAGGCTGTGAACGTGGCGAGCCTGCCGGGCATCGTCAAAGCTTCTTACGCGATGCCTGATGCACATTGGGGCTATGGTTTTCCGATAGGAGGTGTGGGGGCTTTTGACACGGAGAAAGGCGGTGTGATAAGTGCGGGGGGTGTGGGTTTTGACATAGCGTGCGGGGTACGGACGCTGACAACGGGCCTGACGGTGGATGAGATAGAGGCCGTGAGAAAGCAGCTTTCCGATCTATTAGCTCATAAAATACCTGCGGGGGTCGGAAGCAGGGGCAAGCTGCGTTTGGACTTTCACGAGATGGACGAGATGCTGACGGGCGGTGCGAGGTGGGCTGTTGAGCGCGGCTACGGCAGGAGAGAGGACCTTGCGCACATAGAAGAGCGCGGTGCGATGCCCGGCGCCAAGCCGGTGTATGTTTCTGAAGAGGCAAAAAGGCGGCAGCGCGACGAGGTGGGGACGCTGGGGTCGGGCAACCACTATCTTGAGATACAGCGGATTGCGGAGGTTTACGACGATGAGATTGCCAAGGCTTACGGACTGAGAGAAGGTGAAATAGCGGTCAGCATACACTGCGGGTCGCGTGGCTTAGGGCATCAGATAGGAACGGATTTCTTAAAGAAAATGGTTACGACTGCCAAGGATCACGGTATTGAGCTTCCGGAGCGTGAACTGGCTTGTGCGCCGATAGATTCGGATTTAGGACAGCGGTATCTGGGGGCTATGAGGGCGGGAATCAACTGTGCGCTTGCCAACAGGCAGGTGCTGACGCATCTGTTGCGCGAGGCGTTCGATTTTCTGCTTCCCCGCGCGGACTTGAAGCTGCTTTACGATGTCTCCCACAACACCTGCAAGGAAGAAGTGCATCCTGTTGACGGTAAGTTGAAACGGCTTTTTGTGCATCGCAAGGGCGCGACACGGTCTTTCGGGCCGGATTACGGCGGACTTCCGCCGGAGTACAAGAAGTTTGGCCAGCCGGTAATCATAGGTGGTACGATGGGGACAGCCTCGTATATACTGGTGGGCACGGCCAAGAGCATGTCGCTTGCTTTCGGTTCGTCATGTCATGGGGCGGGACGATGCATGAGCCGGAAAAAGGCCGCGAAAATGTGGCGAGGCCGGGAGGTAATCAACTCGTTGACGTCGCGGGGAGTTACGATACGAAGCCCATCATACCGAGGGGTCGCAGAAGAGGCGCCCGATGCATACAAGAGCGTCGATGCGGTAGTGGAGGTGGCGCATAAGGCAGAGCTTTCCTACAAGGTGGCCCGACTTATGCCTTTGATTTGTGTCAAAGGATGAGTGTTGACAACGAGGTCGCGCGGATATAAAAGTAGGGTAGACAGGGTATGGATGCGGTTTATTGGCGCGTACACGTGAGGTTTTGTGCAGCGTCTCTTATGGAAAAAGCGAAAAAGTAAATACAGTTTCGGGGCAGATTATGGAGATTAAGCATAAGTCGGAACTTGCCGGAGAAGTTCAAGAGTTTGTGCGGAGGGGATTTTCGCCTCAGTTTGGCCGGCTTAAAGAGGGTTTCAGAACAGAGGCCGTGTGGCGTCGATTCAGGGAAATCGGCACTGATTTGTGGCTGGATACGGGCAGCATCGAGGATTCTGAGCCGTTGTGGACGCGGGAGTTTTCTGCGTTGACAACGAACAACACGCTGTTGAACAAGGAGGTTCAGACGGGGCGATATGATTCGTTGATATGTCAGGCGGCCGAGATGTTAGCGGCGTATCCGCAAATGACCGAAGATGAGCGGATGCTAGAAATGGCGTTTATTCTGAATGCATGGCACGGATTGAGGCTTGTAGAAAAATTCGATGCTTTTGTCTCTGTGGAAGAGCACACGGATTTAGCACATGATGTCGGGCGGGCTGTGGAGTGCGCGCGGCGCTTCCATAAAATTTGTCCGGAGCGTTTTTTCGTGAAGATTCCGTTTACGCCGGCAGGTCTGCTTGCGACTCGCCTTCTGTCGGGTGAGGGTGTGGCGGTTAATCATACGTTGGGCTTCTCGGCACGCCAGAACTATGTTATTGCGCGTATTGGTCGGCCTGCATACGTTAATGTGTTCCTTGGCAGGTTGAACAGCTTCGTTGCGGACAACGACCTTGGTGACGGCAGCTATATCGGTGAGAAAGCCACACTGGCTTCGCAGACCGTGATTAAGCACCTGCGAGAAGCACAGAAGACGGAATCGGTGCAGATAGGCGCCAGCATGCGTGCGGGAAAACAGATGCAGGATTTAGCGGGCATTGATGTAATGACCGTGCCGCCGAAAGTTGCAAGCGAACTGCTTTCTATGAACCTGACGAGCGAGAAAATCGTGGACCGTACAGGTATGAACTACAAGGCGGGCTTCAGTGTCGAGGAAGATCCCAAAGCCGTAAGGCTCGATACACTCTGGGAGGTGAATGAGCAACTGGCAGCCTGCATGGATGCTTTGGAGGAAGAGAACCTGGACAGTTTCACGCCTGATGATCTGGTGAGCTTTTTCAAGTCGCGTGGTTGTGGAGATGTTCTGGTTGCCTGGAAACATTCTCATATTGCCACAAGTGCCGCCGAGGGCAAGATACCAAGACTGGAGAACTGGCAGGATGCTCTTTCTGAGAAGGCGATAGGTCTGGACAGCCTGATGAACCTTGCAGGCTTGAACAGTTTCATAACGGACCAGAAAGCAATGGACCAGCGAGTACGGGATGTTCTTGCCGCAAAGGGCATGATTGAGGCTGTCAAGACCGGAAAAATCACCGGATAATTTTTTCCTCGAAGTCAAAGCTGACGAGTGAAAAGCGGCCGAGGGGCGACACAGGGAAATGGTACAGGAGAGTGGAGATTGATGCGGGCGGTTGATGAGCGGGTCCCATTTTCGTTCGGTTTGCCTTGAGGTGGTTGATGTTTGCAAATAGGGCCGATGCCGGTCGAAAGCTTGCGGCGGCCCTGAAAAAGTACGGGGAGGTGGATGTCCTGGTTCTGGCAATACCGCGGGGAGGTGTGGAGGTAGGTTATCAGATCGCGAAGCACCTGAATGGGGAGTTTTCAATTGTTGTTTCGCGGAAACTGCCTTACCCGATGGATCCTGAGGCCGGTTTCGGCGCGATCACCGAGGACGGCAGCACATTCATGTTTGCGGGTGCGGCTGAACTGCTTGGCAGCTCGACGGTCGACCGCATTATCAGGGAGCAGCAGGCTGAACTGAAAAGGCGTATCCAGGTTTTGCGAGGCTTTAAGGCCCTGCCGCAGATAAGGGGCAGAACCGTCATACTTACGGATGATGGAATCGCGATGGGTTCAACGATGCGTGCGTCCATCATGCTTTGCAAAAACAAGGGTGCAGGCAGGATCGTGGTAGCTTCGCCGGTGGCGGGGCCTGAAACGGCCCGGCAGATCGCAAATCTTGTGGACGAGACGGTTATTCTCGAGAGACCGGCGTTCTTTCGAGCGGTGGCCCAGGTTTATGCCGAGTGGTACGACGTGCCGGACTCTGAAGTGGTCGGGATCATGCAAGCGTGGGAAAACCAGAGCACCGGACGGTAATTTCTCGGGCAAAGTCTTCGGTGCTTATTTGGTTTGTGTAAGTTGGGCTCTGAGAGTTTTAGCGTTGTAGACCGCATATGCATTTAAATCGTTGTTGAAATATGCGTATATGCTTTTTACTTCTCTCTTATGGTCAGTAATCCACCCGGCCCAGTTCTCCAACGAGTTATCCGTATAATTTCCCTCATATTGTCCTGTCGAGCCGTGAAACCTTACGTAGATTACCTCTGCGGTGATAACGCGCGGCGATTCGATGCCGGGCATATCATGAACGCAAAACCCAAGCCCGCATTTGTCGAGGAGTCTGAAAGTGTCTTTCGAAAACCAACTCTTATGTCTGAATTCGAAAACAGGGGGCGTGTCTTTGGGGACAATGCGCCCGAACTGCTTGAGCAAATTCAGGTCTTTATGCATACTGGGTGGGAGTTGATACAAGACGGGGCCGAGCTTTTCCATGAATATGGCCATTCGTTCAGCAAAGCTGACAAGGGCCTCGCCGGCGTCCTTTAGTCTTTTTATATGTGTGATGAAGCGATTGGCCTTAACGGTGAAAACGAATTTTTCAGGGGCTCGTTTATACCAGTTCCTGACGGATACTTCTTTGGGCAACTGGTAAAAAGTATTGTTTATCTCGACCGTGTCAAAGTCTTCAGCGTAAAACTCTAACCATTTGCTCTTGGGTAAATCGTGAGGATAAAACCGTCCTACCCAGTGATTGTAATGCCAGCCGGACGTACCTACCCTGATCTGAGGGTTACCTGGAGCCATGACCTGCTTCCGCTATTTTAGAGCCCTGAATTTGTCCCGGCAACATCACGCATTTTGTAATTCTTGCCGCATTGGGTCAAGAGTTTAAAGATAAGAAATACGCCGAGACTGTGCGTTTCCTTTCTCGGATGACGCTGCACCTGACCTCACTTAGGGCCAGTCGTATTCCGGGCCGCGGTGCGCCAGTTCTCCGGTCAGGATTCAATGGGCAGGTCATGACGCTGCCAGTGTTCGAAACCACCTTCAAGTTCCATCACCGGATAGCCGTGCTCGGCGAAGAATTTTGCGGCACCTGGCGCCAGATGACAAACCTCGGAGTAGCAGTATATAACGTTTGTATCGTTTCTGCTCAGTCCGGTGAAGGTTTCCCATTTGTCCTTCGGTAGGTTGACCGCGCCCGGAATATGTCCTTTGGCGAAATCCTCTGCGGACCGAACGTCGATAATCTTTATATTCTCGTGTTTTTTAATCATCTCGTCCAGTTCGATGGGGCCGGTGGTAAAGTTCATCTTAGCGGTAAAATACTTGCTCGCTTTTCTGGGACTTACAGTAATCATCGGTTTACCCTTTCAAGTCAAAAGACTGTCGTTGTCGTCTATACAACCTGTTTATTTTGAACCCGCAAATTTTTCAATTTCTGTAATTTTTACGAGCATGTGGGAAATATGTTTCACCCTACGGCTCCGCGATGCTTTGCGCGGCGCCAAGCACTTGCAGAACACGTGAACGAAAAAGTTAATTAACGCAGTTGCGTGCTATGCCGTCTGCTTGTGCGCGGCTGCGGAGGGACGCAACCGGAGAATCATTTATAACGATGTGCATCACCGGAAGATCGGGTCAGATGGCAGCTAAAGCTCAGTACACGCGGGGTTGTAAGTCTTTTGTACTCGTCAAGAGCCATTTTAACAGCTTCTTCGTGTGTTCCGCTCTGGAAAACGATGTAGTCGTCTTCTTCGAGCGTCTGGTCCATGATTGTCACCAGACCGTATAAGCTTCCCAGCGGCGGTTCGGCCCCCAGTTCACAATCCGGAAACAGCCTGGCCATTTCGCTCTCGGTTACCAGATCGATCCGGCTTGTCCCAAGCTGGCTCTTGAGTGCGTCGAAGTCGACCTTGCAGCAGGCCGGCAGAACGCACATGTAGTACTCACCGTTTGCCTTGACCACAACAGGCTTTGCAACGTTCATCCCGGGGACGTGTTCTTCGGCAGCCATCTCCTGGGCCGTAAAAGTGGGACCATGGTGCATGGTCTCATATTTGGCCGATGCCTGATCCAGATACTCAAGTACTTTCATAGCGCGCCTTCTTTCGTTCTTGTCTTTTGGCGCCGCAAATACGGCTGCAAGACGGACCGGCTACTCTGCGATCTGAATCTCCGCCTGGCCCTCCCACGTGCCGTGGAGGTTGCAGTGCGCAAAGGCTCGCAATTTCTGGTGAATGTGGTCCAGTGCGAGTGAGATTTTCATGAGCGGCGCTGTCATCCGCGCCGTCAGGTCCAGCCTTGCCAGATAGGTGTGGTCGGCGTAGAGTTCGATGAACTCGATGTAGTGACTGGGCTCGTTGGGATGGCGCATGTGCTTACCCACTTCAACCATTACTTCGAAGCAATCGCCTTTTTTGACGCTTTGTGGTGCGGTGATCACAGGCAGATGCTTCATTTCCATGTCCGTCATGTTTGCGGGGTCCTTTACGGTATTTACACCGCAAAACAAATTTTCTTCACATTGTACGGCAGTTTGCATTTCACGCTCACCTTTTTTGAATGTGTTGATTTTTAAGGTTCTGACCTGCGCTTGGTCAATACCGGCAGAGCCGCTATATCCTGACGGGGTGATTACCGCTGTCACCGGTTCTGTTGAGCCGACGAATCTCAGCTCTCCTGGAACGTCAGACAGTCGGGCTCTCCGCTCTTGTAGCCTACACAAATCTCCGGCGCCTGGCACTCCAGACTTGCGTTGTACGTGCAGCTGGAAACCTTGCATGCACCGACGCTGGCAAAGCAGCTTATATCACCTCCGGTGGTCGTGGACTTACAAAATGTGTCACATCTTGGCGTGATGGCGTTACCGATAGTTATTGCCATTGCGTGACAGGCGTTGTTCATATTGTAAGCGCAATCGGTCACATCACATTTCGAAACTTTTGACATCTGCATGTTTAGGCCCCCTTTCGTCGGTTAGTCTCTCAGGTAATCTGAGCTTATTGCTTATAATGCCTTTTCCATCCCCGGCATTGCGGGATTTAATCTCTCGAACACCAAATCACCGGAGCGTTCCAAGACAGGTCCGAAAAACAATATCAACCCCATCAGGATGCCTGACAATTCATCTGCGCATTAGAATATCGGCATAAGGAACGGCCGTCTTAAAATAAAATCTATTTCGTACAAGTACAGTAACATCGTCGGGCGTCAACTGTTTTCGGTAGAGAGGATTCGTTGATGTTGCCACCTGATTGACCAAAAAGCGTCTCGAAATTGAGCATCGAAGGGTAAAAGACTGGAACAGAAGTGAGATTTTGTGTAGACTCTGTGCAATTATCGAAAGCCGATTTAGCATAGTTCAGGAGAGTTCTGAATGGCACGAGCAATGGTGATGTTTTGGGTGATCTTTACGGCAGTTGTGATGTGCTGCGGAAAAGCAGGCCACGAGGCGGAGATGCCCGCCGGAGGCGAGTATACCAACTCGATTGGTATGAAATTTGTTCGGATTGAGCGGGGTAGTTTTGAGATGGGACAGGTGGAAAGACTGCCGTGGCAACTGCTGCCGGTCTTTCGCGGCCGGGGGATGTTTGACCTGCTGTATGAAGGCGACTTCGATGAGAGGCCCGTGCACCGGGTCCGAATCTCAAAGCCCTTCTATATGGGGGTTTACGAGGTGACCAATTGCCAGTTCGAGTTGTTCAAGCCCGAGCACCGTAAGGTGCGTGGCAAGGGCGGTTATTCGGCGGAGGACGACGAGGCGGTGGTAAATGTCAACTGGTACGAGACGCAGGCTTTTTGCCGATGGCTAAGCGACCAGGAAGGAATCTGTCACAGGCTTGCAACCGAAGCCGAGTGGGAATACGCCTGTCGCGCGGGAACTACGAGCAACTTCCATACCGGTCAAATGCTGGGGGAGGAATTTCGTAAGGATGGAGGCAAAGAATCACTTGTGGTCGGAAGGACACTGCCGAATGCGTGGGGGCTTTACGATATGCACGGGAACGTCGAAGAGTGGTGCTATGACTGGTACGGACCTTACGCTGGCGGGGAGCAACGGGACCCTGTGGGCTATATTGACGGTGAATTCCGAGTTCTTCGCGGTGGCAGTCACGGTACGGAGGATTATTATCTTCGTTCGGCGAATCGGATGGGCGCACTTGCGGAGAGAAGGAATACCTACACCGGTTTCAGGGTTGTGGTGGGCGAGTTGCCTGATACTGCGCCGCTGGCGATGCCCGGGGCGCCGGTTTACCAGCGAAATGTGGTCCAGCGCAGCCGCTCGGAGATCAGCCGGGGGCCCGATCCAGACAAGCCTTATTTTCGTGGGCCCTATAAGTATGTGAAGATTGCGACGGATGCAATGGGGCCGGTCTATGCGTCTCACAATCATGATCCGGCAATTGTGGAGTGTCCGAACGGTGACCTGATTTCGATGTGGTATACCTGCGTTGACGAAGGTGCGCGGGAACTGGCGCAGGCTGCGAGCCGGCTGCGGTGGGGGCAGGCCGAGTGGGAGGAGGCGTCGCCTTTCTGGTGTGTTCCTGATCGCAACGACCACGCGCCAGCCATGTGGTTCGACGGCAAGGATACGATATACCACTATACGGGCGTAGGGGCATGCGGCGGGAGGGGACGAATGGCTGTTGTGATGAGAAGTTCCAAAGACAGCGGGGCGAGGTGGTCGAAAGGACGGCTGATTCTGCCCCAGTTCAGCGGTGGTCATCAACTGAGTGAGCCTGTTTTTCGTATGCAGGACGGCACCATTGTTCTGGTAGTGGACGGCAGGGACACGCTTTGGATGAGCCGTGATGAGCAGTTGACCTGGTACAATCCGGGCGGGGATATCTTGGGCATTCACGCTGGCGTTACACAGTTGCGTGACGGAAGCATTTTCGCGCTAAGCCGCGGCGGCGACATTGACGGTCGGATGCCGATAAGTATCTCGAAAGACCGCGGCAAGACGTTCGAGTACAAGGCGAGCGAGTTTCCGCCTGTCAGCGGCGGTCAGCGGCTGGTGCTACTCAGGCTCAGGGAGGGGCCATTGTTTTTTGCATCTTTTGCAGACAATGGTATCGGCATCGTGGATTCTTCAGGAAAGAAACGTCGGGTGTACGGTTTGTTTGCTGCGGTTTCTGAAGACGAGGGTAGTACCTGGCCTTATAAACGGCTCGTCAGTGACGATGGCCCCGGCAGGACAATTGAATGCACAGACGGGGGAGCGATTATGCTGAGTGCACACAGCAGCGAGTACCGGGGGTATCTGTCCGTATGTCAAAGCCTCGACGGTCTGATACATCTTATCAGCAGCCGCAATCATTACGCGTTCAATCTGAGATGGTTGAAGAGCACGCCTCCGGCTGCTCCTGCGCCGCCGCGAGAGGTGAGTCATGTGGTTGAAACATTCAGCGGCCCGGACTTCGATGCTCAAAGGTGGGTCGTATACAAGGGTTTCGTCGGTGGCTTCAACGGCAAGGGCCAGTACACGGTGGATGCCAAGATCCATTATAATGGGCTCAATCGGGTCGTCGGGGCGGGTTCTTTCGAGGCGACCTTTGCCGTAGAGAATATTCGGTACAATCCGACCTGGAACGTGTCTGAGGGCGTCACGTTAGGCTTCAAGGACGCCTTCAAGAGGGGAAGCCCGACAATGTTCGTTCACGTCAAGTCGGATCGTATTACCGGCACGGAGGGCCGCAATTTCAAACACGTTAGTCTGTCCAGCCCTCCGACGTCGGCGAAGGTCAGATTTATCTGGAACGAGCCAAAGCGCCAGTGGAGAGTCTTCTACGGGGTCAATGGGGAGGAACCGGTGCACGAGTTCGAAGGAAGCAAGGCCGGTTTCTACGTTAAGAGCGCGCTATCGGAGTCTACTGCGGCGAATTTCCTGATGAGCAACGGCAAGATGGACATAGACCACTTTGAAATCAAGCCGACCGGCCCATAGCAGGTGTTGAATTGGAGCGTATCCGTTGTTTGCGGGACAAGAAAGTTTTGTGCAAAATTAAAGGTCGGGTTGCAGCCTGACAAGTGTTTGTGCCGTTATTCAAGAAAATCAAAACAGAGAGTTTCTTAAATAATATATGCCTGATCTTCAATTTAGCGGAAACCACAGCATAAGCAGAAAGGTAGAGAATGAGCAGAAACAGGTTTTCAGCGGTGGGACAGCGGGATTATTTGATCGTCTGTTTAAGTGCGGCTGTTTTGGCGGGCAGCGGCGTGTTTGCGGGGCAAACGCCCAATGAGTTGCCCGATGGTCGGGTTTATACTAATTTTATCGGTATGAAGCTGGTTCGGATCGAACGTGGGAGTTTCACAATGGGGTTTGAGGGAGCACGTCTTGTCGAAGAAGTGTTGATCGGTCCCGGGCACCAGCCCAACGGCGATTTTGATGAACATCCGGCCCGGGAAGTTGAGATTACGAAGCCGTTTTTTATGGGCATCTGCGAGGTGACCAATAAGCAGTATGAGTTGTTCGACCCTTTGCACAAGAGTCAGCGAGGCAGAAAGGCTGTATCCAATGGGGACGATGAGGCGGTTGTATTTGTGAACTGGTATGATGCCCAGGCCTTTTGTCGCTGGCTTTCGGATAAGGAAGGGTATACGTATCGGCTGCCGAACGAAGCCGAGTGGGAATACGCCTGCCGTGCGGGGACAACGACGGCTTATCACACCGGTCGGATGCTGCCGGCAACATATTTCGAAAGGCCGAAAGGCTCATTAGCTGTCGGTCAAACACCGCCCAATGCCTGGGGGTTGTATGACATGCACGGCAATGTGGAGGAGTGGTGTTACGACTGGTACGGGCCATACGAGATAAGCAAGCAGTTCGACCCCGTAGGGCGGAGCATTGGTGATTTCCGTGTAATCCGCGGCGGCAGCCATTCGACGTCTGCCTATATGCTTCGCTCGTCGAATCGGCTGGGAACCATACCGATTGACAAACACGAGTTGATCGGGTTCCGGGTGGTGCTGGCGCCGATGCCGGGGACTGAACCGCTGCCTGCGGCTCGGCCACAGCGTTATCAAATCGGCGTTAGACAGGGCCGTCCGGCTGACATTGAGAAAGGACCTGCTGCAGAGAAGCCGTACTTTCAGGAGCCTCGCCAGTTCATATTGATGTCGCATGATGACAGGGGGCCGCTGTTCAGAACGCACAACCATTTTATCTCGGTTACAGATTGTCCGAACGGTGACTTGCTCGCAATCTGGCATACATGTATAAGCGAACAAGGCAGAGAGTTGGCAGTTGCAGGCAGTCGGCTGCGGCACGGACGAGAGAGATGGGAAGCAGCCTCTCTTTTCTGGGATGCCCCGGACCGCAACGACCACGGTCATGCCCTTTGGTATGACGGGGAGGAGACGATTTATCATTTCGCCGGGCTGGGCAGCAAGGTCAGAGACGTGGCGCTGATGATGCGCGCTTCGAGGGACAACGGCGTCAGCTGGTCTATGCCGCGCTTGATTGCAGAACATGGAAGAAGCCGGATGCCGATAGAGTCCGTTTTCCGTGCACAGGACGGGAGTATTGTTCTGGCATGCGACGCCGGGCCTGCTTGCCTATGGATAAGTCGTGATGAGGGCCTGAGCTGGCGCATATCCGAGGGACATGTGCGTGGTCTGCACACAGCGGTCGTGCAGCTCGAGGAGGGAGGACTCATGGGACTTAGCCGGAGGGGGGATATAGACGGCAGGATGCCTATGAGCATCTCAGCGGATATGGGGGACAGTTGGGAGTATTCGGCCAGCGAGTTTCCGCCGATTCACCTGGGACAGCGGCCCGTCCTGTTGCGTCTGAAGGAGGGGCCTATCTTCTTCGCCTCATTCTGTAAGAAGATGATGGTGACAAACGCGTCGGGGAATCAGCATCAGGTCACCGGTCTGTACGCGGCGGTTTCACTTGATGAGGGCAAGAGCTGGCCGTATCGCCGACTGGTAAGTGATGACGGTCCTACTCGGCGAATTGAGACGATGGACGGGGACCCGTCTTTCATGGGTTCGCATAATTCCGAGCAGGTGGGGTATTTGACCGTGTGTCAGACACCTAACGGGCTTATTCAACTGCTGAGCAGCCGCCATCACTATTCATTCAATCTGAAGTGGCTCACGAGTGTTCCACCGGCGGCGCCTGCGGTTGGGCCGAGTCCCGAGGCCCGTGCTCTGCCAGTCAGGCGGGCACTGCCGATTATATACAGACCGAAAAAACTGCTGGCGACAGGTGGTGACCAATGGGGCATTAAAGGCGCAAAGGCGCAGGAGGTAATGAGCTTTTCTTCGGAGGGTCTTTTGAGGGTCGAGACAAGCCCCGGCAGGCAGTTTTGGTTGAGAAGCGAGCCGGGGCACGATTTCGACGCGGTGAGCCAGAGAAACGGCTTTTCGGTCGAAATAAGGACGCAAGTACTCGGAAGTTCTTCAGATGCTCGCGGCGTTGACCTGGAACTGTATGATGGTGCAGGCGCCCGGTATGCACTGAGCATCAAGGATACAGGCGTTTACTGGTATGAGGGATATATTCTGGGTTCCGCGTTCTTGAACTTTGGCGAATATACGGCTGTCGCCGAAGGTATTACGAATAGTGATGCGATGCATACCTATCGTTTGACTGTCGGGCCGGACCGTGTCGCGCAGATCTATCGCGACGGTGAACTAATCGGCGTGAGGCAATTCGAGTACCGCACGCCGCGCGGCCCATACATACAATTCGGCGCCGGCGGCGGGACCGAAGCGGTGATCGAATACATTTCGTATGACCTGAGCGGTCCTTACCAGCCTTAATAACTTTTGACTTGTCGGTCGTCCTGCCTGCAGGTAATTAACGCGTTTCGGGGAATAGTATTTGCCGACAACCGTTTGAATGCCGGTAATCTTTTGCGAAGTGCGTAATTTTGTCCCGCAAAACTTACAGTTTTTTCGCGGAAAATGTCGAAGAATATGGAGAACAGAATGAATCATGGTTTGGCTATAAATTGCGAGGGACAAAATTGTTGGGAAGAACTGCATCCTCAATGGCAGATGATGCCTTGAAGGAAAAAACGACAAAACTGGAAATCCAGGAGAAGATGAGGGCATACACCGAAGCGTACGCCAAGGCAAAAGCAAAGGTGGAAGAAACGGCCAAGGCCTACGCCAGGTCCTTGGCTGCAACAAAGGCTCGAGCGGAGGAGCATTCGAAGCTCTGCGCCGAGACAATAGCTAAGGTAAAGGCCCAGTACGAGGTCAGATCAAAAGCTTATGCCGAAGCCATATCCAAACTCAAAGGCCGGTGCGAACGGGAGGCCAAGAACTACGCCCAAATAATATCCCGGCTCAAGGTCGAGGCCGACGAGAATACCGCCGGAATCCGAGCGCAATCCGAGCAGAAAGAAAAGGCCTACAGTGAGACTATTGCCAGACTCAAGGCCGAGGGCGATGAAAAGTCGAAGACTTTTGCCGAAACAGTATCCAAATTGAAGGTGGAAGCGGCTGAGGCGGTGGCCAAGGTAAGGGCAGAGGCACAGGAGCAATCAAGACTGTACGAGAAAACGATAGCCAGTATAAAGGCTGAAGCCCGGCACAAGCTGCGAAAACAGGCTGAGACGATAGCGAGCCTGAAAGCCGAAATCGATAAGAAGACCAAGTCCTGGGCTGATAGAGTAGCGAAGGTTCAAGCCGAGTCCACCCGGAGAGTTGCCGATGTCCGAGCGGAAACTCAGGAACAGTCAAGGGCCTACGCTGATAAGATAGCTCAAATGGAAGCTGAGGCTGAAGAGAGATCGAAGAGTTTTGATGAAACGGTGGCCAGACTTAAAGCCGAAGCGAGGAAAAATGGCGAGATACACGCGAAGGCAATATCTCAGACAAAGTCGGAAGCCGCGCAGGTGATAAGCAGGATCAAGGCCGAAGCTGAGGAGAAGTTGAAGGCCTATGCCGAGAAAGCGGCACAGCTCAAAGCCATAGCAGAGAGGAGAGACAAGGCTTATACTAAGACCATCGCCAAAATCGAGGTGGTAGAAAGAACACGGGCGCGGGCGGAGGCCAAGGTCAGGGCGCGAACGCAGGAATTGAAGTCGCGATTGCATATCCTGTGTCCGCGAGACGAGATGGAATGGTCGGAGCCAACTGCTGGAATTTCCGAGCGTCGCAGCTTTCGAGTTGAGCAAGACCGACGCAGTTGCGCGCAAGAGGTAATTGAAGAAGATGAAGATTCAGCCCAACCTGCCGCCATGTCTACCGGCTGAGATTTCTTTCCAGAGACGACATGATCGAGAGCAGTTCGTCGGTGTTCTTTTTGCTTTTTGTATCGGGCAATCTGAGTAAGGGTTGGTTCCTGATTTCGTTGAAGCGTTCGAATTGATCGTCCCTCAGCGGCTTTCCCCTGTGAATGTGGGGGGAGATGAACACCAACAGTTCGTGATGCTGGACAACCATGTTGTCATTTGCGAAGAGGATACCAACCAGAGGCAAATCGCCAAGCAGTGGTATCTGGTCGCGGCTGTGTCGCGTTTCTTTCTTTCTCATGCCCCCCATCACGAGTACCTGGCCGTCTTCCATTAGAAGGGTGGTTTCGGCTTCTCTTCTGTCAATTATGGGGACGGTGCTGCTGCCGACGCCGGTTTCACCGGTCATGGCGCTCTGCTGCGGCTTGATGGTCATGAGTATCTTGCCATCGGCAGTGACGGTGGCTTTGACTATGAGCGTGATGCCAGCCTCTTCAAACTGTGTGCTCGAGAGGGCCTCGGAGCCGCCCTCGGCCGTACCAGTAAGCTCAACGTAGGGTATTTTTTCGACGGTTTTTATCAGAGCCTGCTGTCCGCTCAGGACGAGCACGTGCGGGCTTGCGAGTATTTCAACGTTTCGGATTTCCTGCAGGGCGTGTATTGTACCGTTGATGCCGCTCTTGACATACGTGAAGTCCGCGCCGATTACGCCCGTTGTGGCGAGTGTTGAGATAAGACTCTGCTGATAATCATGGTGCCGCTTATTGGGAAAAACAGAGTCCCAATTAACACCGATTTCCGTATCGTCGTCCAGTTGGACGTCGACGATCACGACCTCAATCATGATTTGCTCGGGCGCCGTGTCGGCCTTGATTATTTCAGCGACGATTTTCTTGACGCCGCCCTCCGTGTCACATACAATCAGCGAGTTGGTGTTTTCATCAACCGCAATAGTGCCGTACGGAGACAGCATCTTCTCCATCGCCTCTTTGAGATTCTTGGCTTCGAGGAACCTTAACGTTACAGTTTCGACAAGCATAATCTGCTGCGGCTTGTCGATTTTTTCAATCTCCTCCGTTATTCTTTCCAGCGTTGTGCTCGTGTCCCGAATAATCAGGGAGTTGTTCTTCAGGTCTATTGAAAGGTTTCCGTACTCGGACGACATTCCGTCAATCGCATTTTTGACGCTCTGAGCGTCAAGGAACCTGAGCGTGACGGTCTTGACGAACATAACCTGTGAAAGGGCCATATCAGCCTTTTTTACCTGCTCGAGAATTTTAGCGATGGTTTCTTTCGTGTCGCAAATGATCAGAGAATTGCTTTTTTCATCAGCTGCAACACTGCCGTATTCGGATGACATATTTTCTATGACAGCCTGCATGTTTGCGGCATTGAGGAACCTCAGATTGACTGTCTCGATAAACAGTTCGGGCTTTTCTTCTTCGGGTTCGGTCTCGACGGACCGGGGTTCGGGATTTTGCCGAGCGTTGCTCAGCGGCATGAACGGGTCGTGTGCGCCAACATCGGTGTCTTGCTGTGACAAGGCGCTGCCCCGGCACAGGCATATCGTAACAATCAAAACGTACAGGACAATCTTCGCGCGCGTCCGCCTAATCATGGGACCGGGTCTCCTCGTCGTGTATTACATAAATCATAATGCTCGCCTCGCATCTTAACTGCCCGGGGTCTTCGGGAATTGATGCGATGCTTATCGTGTCAACAAGCACCCACTGCGGCCGAGCCTGAAGTTTGTCTATCAGCGCGACCAGGTTTTTATACCTGCCGGCGATGGTCAGCTTAGCACGATTCGCCGTTATGCCGCCGTCGGCTTCGGACCGTGTGCCTTTGAACTGGGATTTGACGGGCGAGAAGTCCATCGACGACAAGGTGCAGTTGGCCTGGGTTGTCAGGGTCTGGATATCACTGAGAAACGAGCGGGCCTCATCCAGGTCGAAGAATCTGCTCCGGATCAGCGAGAATTGCTCCTCCATACGTTCGAGTTGCTTAGTTTTAATTTTCAAATTATTACGGACCAACTGGACTTTCTTTGTTAGATGGTTCGTGACCGATTCTCGCTGTTGCGAGGCCCTCAGATAATTTCTGTGCGGCGCGATAATCCAGTTATAGGCGGCGATCATAGCTATAAGCACAAAGGTCGCGAAAACCGCGTTTCTCGAAGACTGCGCCAATTCTTTCCAGTTTTCCGGCAACATTTACTGAAATCCTTTTTCCTGAACCAGTAAACAATTGACAGAGTATCTCATCAAGCCGTCCGTACGGGTGCGATTTGCAGTCCCGATCAGCGAAGCTGAATCTATGTGCTCAGAATTATTGAGTTTGCCGACGAAGTCATAGACAGTTTCGTACGAACGTGCCCAACCGTCGATAAGCAGGTTCAGGTTATCACGACACGACGTACTGGTAATCTGCACATCCGGCGGTACGGCCCGGCCAATATCACTGAGAATCCGTCCCCATTTGAAAAGGGAAGTCTTGCTGAGAAGGTTCTTCATGTTGTCAAGCTTTTTACTTATTCCGCTGATTCGCCTGCTCAGGGATTCTTGTTCATTGAGAAGCAACAGGGAGTTGCGGCTCAGTCTGATCTGCTCTTGCCGAATAAGGTTTTCGTCTATTTTCTTTTCTTTCGTGTGGAAAAAGTTGATGCTCAAAATCATCAGAAGCAGGATCACCGCTGCAGCATTTACGATTCCGAGTGTCTGCTTGTGGGCGGTTCTTGCCTTTACGGTTTTCTCCGGAAGAAGGTTGATATCAGGCGTGTCGGCTGCGGCGTCTAAAAGCTTCATAGCCAGTCCGACGGCGACGGCTGACGGTTTCTCGGCATGTTCGGCATCAGGAATCGGCATATCGAGGTATGCATCCGCCTGTGTCCTGACTTCGATTTCCACTGATTCGATCCCGGCCCGCAGCGATTCTATACGGTCGTCGAATGATCGTCCCGATACGTCGGAAACGAGGGTCAACTTCCATTTGCCGCAGTTGTCGGCGACCTCGAGCTCGTAGTATTGTATTATAGCGCGAATCTCCTCGGCCAGCCATTTGAAATATTCTTCGGATTGCGTGTCGGATTCGAGGTGTTTCGTCCTCACAAAATCAAGCGTCCGGTTTCTGAACAGGGATAAGGTAAAATTGCCCTCATGAATTATTGCAAACAGTTGATTGGAGTCGCCGTCTTTAGCGATCTTCTTTGCGCAGCATGCCCTGAAGTAGGCTGTCGCAGCAGGCTCAATAGCGTCGATGTCGACGTTCAGGCGTTGCAATGCCCTGTTGAGGTCGTTTATTTGCCGGCTGTTTGCCGCGACAACGAATACTCTCCGATTGGGCGACCGGCCGGGTGACTTTAGCCCGCAGAAGTCCATCATGATTTTCTGTATGGGAAGTATCGCATAATCTTTCAGCTTGTCCCTGACAAATTCTCTTATGTTGGCCGGAGGATGCGCGGGCAAATCAAGAATCTGCATCAGCACGGGACTGGCAACAAGCGATATCGCCGTTTGGGCTGCTGTAATTCTGTTTGCAGTCTTCAGCTTCTTTATTGCTCTGGCGAGGATTGCGACATCTTCTATGTTGCCGTTTGCTATCGCGCCATCGGGAACATGGCCGCTGGCGGTCTTGAGCAATTCGATATGCTCCTTGCCCTGTTTCAACAAAGCAAGGTAAATCGTGTTACCCGAAATATCTATTCCCAGCGCCGTTTTAGGTTTGAACATCATTCGTTGATCCTTAGATTATCGATCCTGATCACATAGGGGCTGTTGCTTGAGAGCGTGACGTCGGCTTCGACTTTGGCGATGAAGCCCTGCGACGAGGCGCCGATGGATTGAATCACAAGCGTCGGCAAAGAGCCGGTGACATTGACGTCATAAGAGCCTCCTTTGAAAGACTTGGCCGCAAAGCCGCTGCGCCAGTCCGCGTCGACCCTTAGTTCGGCAAATGCGTCGTTAAGGCCGGCTTCGGCGATTGCAAGGGCCTCAGCGGCGTATATATGATTCTGCGCAAGTTGTATTTCTTCTATATTCATGTGCAGCATGCCCATAACCAGCGCAGAGACAAACGCCACGGCAAAAATGGTTATCAGAAACACCGAGCCTTCGATTTTGATGTTTATCCGCTCCATTTTTTGATGTATTCATCCTACGGCAATATCTGTTCACCACCTCTGGCATCGGCCGGGTCGGAACCTGTTCCTATACTTAGCACTGTTGACCAGCCATCGTCATTGTTGCCTTCATAAGCACAAAGATAGTGGGCTGTGTCTATTTGTGCCAAAGCCGGATATTTTCCCTTGGAGCCGTCATACTCAAAGGGCGCTGACCTCCAAATTGTCCAGTCGTCGGTGTCCACGGCGAGAATAACCGCCCAGCCGTCGTCGCTGTCGCCCTCATAGGCACAGAGGTAGCGGGACGGGATTATTTGCGCCAAAGCCGGGTATTCTCCTTTCGAGCCGTCAAACTCGAAAGCTCCTGTCCTCGAAATGGTCCAGGCACTCGTATCTACATTCAGGACGACGGCCCATCCATCATCCCCGGAACTCTGGTAAGCGCACAGATAGTGGGCGGCATCTATTGGCGCCAGCGCGGGGTTTCTCCCTCTCGCACCATCAAATTCATAGGGTGTTTCACTGGTTATACATTTCCGTGCGAGGACGGCTATCTCCTGTTCGTTGAGCGCGCGATTGTAAATCCGGACGTCGTCAATCAGGCCGTCGAAAGGTTTATCGCCCGCACCGACAGGCTGGTTGCCGATTGCCACCCCCACGGTGCCGCTGGTGCTGAGCGTGCCGCTCTTGCTGGCGGATCCGACGAGTACGCCGTCTTCGTAAAGTCTCATCGTACTGCCGTTCCAGACTGCTGCGGCGTGTGCCCATGCGCCAGGTGACAGATTTCCTGCGTCAGCCATCAGGGTCTTGGTGCTACCGTTGGTTTTCAATCTGAACCGCAGCCTTACGCCGTCACCTCTTTTTGTGCTCAGCATCCAGTAGTGGTCGTTGTTTGAGGTGCCGGTAGCCTTGGATATGATCCGCGCATCGTCAACATCAAAGTCGTCGGCCTTCAGCCAGGCAGCTATGGTCAGCCCGCTGCCGCCGATTATGTCGAACGTTCCCACATCCACCCGGTCGTCTGAGCCGTCAAACCTCAGTGCGCCATCGATGATTCCGGTGGTCCAAGCGCTTCCACTCATGCCGACCAGTGTTCCGTTATTGCCTGAGCCGCTGCTGTCTGTCGCAGTTGTGCCGAATGTTTCGTCGAGTTTCCACCAGGCGGTCGTCGCATCCGGTCCGGAAGTGCCATTTAAATCCACGTTTAAGACAACCGCCCATCCATCGTCATCGGGCCCCTCGTAGACGCAGAGAAAGTGCGTTGAGTCTATTTTAGCCAGTGCAGGGCCTGCCCCGGCGTCTCTGTGATGTGCGGCTGTCACATATCGGTAGGCGGGCCTTTTAGACACTGACCAGTCATTCGCATCGACCGTCAACACAACGGCCCAGCCGCTGGTGCAACCGTCACCGGGACCTTCGTAAGCGCAGAGATAATTGTCTAAGTCTATTTGCGCCAGGGCGGGCCGCTTTCCCTCAGAGGCCTCGTACTCGAACGCTGTCCCACTCGAAATCGTCCAGTTAGCCGGGTCTATGATCAACACAACTGCCCAGCCGTCATCATTCGGCCCCTCGTAAGCACACAGGTAATGATTTGAATCTATTCTGGCCAGGGCAGGCCAATTTCCCTTTGAATTGTCGAATTCATATGCAGTTTCCTTTGAGATCGTCCAGTCGCCCGTATCGACGGTCAGCACAACCGCCCAGCCGTCATCATTCGGCCCTTCATAGGCACAAAGATAATGCGCCGTATCTATTTTTATAAGAGCCGGATTCTCGCCCTCAGAGGTGTTGAACTCAAGCCCAGGCCCCGCCGAAAGCTTCCACCAGTTAGCCATCTGGTAGATTTCGTCGGCACTTAGTGCGCGGTTATAGATATGCACGTCATCGATGACACCGTCAAATGTATAAGCAGAGCTGCTGATTGTAAGAGGAGATGAAGTCGTTCCTATCGCAGAGCTGTATGTATCCGACGCATCCTGCAGGCCGTCAATGTATATAGTTCTCGTATTTCCATCGCGTGTGGCGGCGACATGATACCATGTGTCGGGCTCAAGCCTTGAAGAACTCGTAAGCCAGTCGCTGTTGGTTGCAAATACGACTCGTCTGTGCCAGTTTAACCAGAGAGAATATGACTGATCGTAAGTTCCCTTGGTGACTATATCGGGCGCGGTTCCGAAGTCTCTTGCACATAGCCACGCGGTGACAGTGACATCACCGGCAACATCCAGACTCGAATCGCTTCCACAGTCGATATAATCGTTGCCTCCGTCGAAGCTCAAGGCGCCATCGAGGGCGCCGCCGATCCATTCTGCGCCGGTCATGTTGCTCAAAGTCCCGTCATTTCCGTAACGACTGCTATCAGCAGCGGTTGTTCCGAAAGTCTCGTTCAATCGCCACCAGCCGACCAGAGAACTTGCCTGGCCTATATTGCCGTTTGTCCGCAGGTAGGCATGGGTGTGCAGGTTCTTATCTCTTCCGCGGTCCGATGAATTGAGTATTTTGGCCTGGACACGCACGCTTCGGATTTCGTTGACGTCGATGGGACTGGGCAGAGGTGTGTCGAGGTCACAGGCGTCATAACACGTAAATTGCAGTCGGTCGACGGGGCCTGCCAAATCCGAAAGGTCCTGGGGCGTTCCGAACTGGACGTAACTGCTTGATAACTCGTACCTTTGCGTGGCGCCGTCATTGTCTTCGAACTCGATGTAACCATTGATTTCGGATGAGTCACTTACGCCCGTTATTCTAACAGCCTTTGAGATACTGGAGCTGATGTGGTCCATGAGGATCCTGGCGTTCTGGAGACCTTCGGCGGAGCCGCGCTTGGAATCCCAGTTGTTCTGGATGCTCCTGAATTGCGGCACCACGACCGCAAATATAATGGCCACAAGGGCGATAGATACGACCATTTCCAGCAGAGTCATACCGCCGCCCGGTTGGATTTTCCAGGTTTGGTGCTCCATTTTGGTTACCGTGTAATGCTTGGTTCTGATAGCAATGTTTTCGGCACAATGACCGGTGATTGTTACATAAGTTCCGGGTCGAGTCGCTGCAAAACAATGGATGTGAATGACAGAATAAATCAGGCCATATGGTCGTTCGGTTTTGTTTTTATAGGGCAATCGAAGCCGCAATCAGGTGGAATTTCTTGCCCCTGCCAAGCCGTCCCATAAATCTACCATCTCCTTGCAAGCTGGGTGGACAGACTGACCCGGGTTTCGTCTGACGAAAGGCTGCCGTCTGCGTCAAGGTCGTAGCCTACGTCGACGGTGATTGTCCTAAGATTCGCTCCCACGGAACTGTCGGTTGCATTACACAGGTATGGGCCGTCGAGAGATGTGTCGCTTTCAGTGAATGAAGAATCGTAGTTGTAGATCGATCGTGCTTTGATTTCGTCCATTTTGGCCTGGGCTAAGATTAAGCTTTGGGTCCTGTGTTCGATAATTGTGCTGTTAAGGTGAGCGTTTGTCAGACCTTTAATAATCGGCACCATTGCTATGATCAACAAAGAAGAAGCGACAACCACCTCGGTGAGAGTCAGGCCCGCCGAGCGTCTTGAAATGATTGCGGACGAGAATACTGCGGCCGGAAGTAACTTTCGAGTCAGTTTTCTGCACATGCGATCATACCTGTAGCGGAAGTAATCGTTATCGTAAAACTTTTACCGGCGGCGGTTACCGTTAGCGTATTGTCGCTTCCACCCAACAGATTACCCAGCGGACCGAAGCGAAATTCCCGGCCGCCTGTGCATTCGACAGTCGAGTCGATTGTGAAGGAGTCCACTGTGGCAGCAGTGTCGAGGTCTCTGATCTGATAGCCTTTGTAGGGCGCCGAACCGGTCATGTTCAGTGCAAAGCCGCTGCTGTTTGTCGCGGCGCTGGAAATTGCGAGTCCACGCGTGCGGCGCAGAACAGTGACAATGGTACTGGCCGCAGTGTCGGCTTTTTTCTTTGAAACGGCGGAGAAATTCATTTTCGGCACAACAACAGCCGCGAATATGCCGAGAAAGAGGATGATTATCATCAATTCCACAAGTGTGAAGGCGTGCCCGCACAGGGTTATTGAGTGGGCCTTTGCGCGAATTAAAGATGACCGCGGGTGTGATTGCACCGCGGTCTTTCGCATTTGCACTTTTGCGTGTGCCTTGGGGATATTTGCGCGGGTTCCGCCTATAAGCGCGCTAGCGGCACTCTCAACCTTCGGCAAGTCGAGACACATCATATTGGTCAAAACTAATGAGTATGGTCCGGGACCCTGTTGTTGACATACGTATACGCGTCACCAAAGGGACAAACAGGCATACCCTCCGGGAAATAATTGGGGTCGGAGGTCAGCGCATTCAAAGTGGCGGGGTACGAACCGGTATCGGCGCGATACATTTCAATTTGTGAATTCAGAATATCCACGTTGGTGTTGCAGGCGTTAATTTTGGCGGTTGTGCTGCTTGCGGATATTTTCGGGATTGCAATCGCCGCCAAAGCGCCCAGAATCAACACTACAAGCAGCAACTCGATCAATGTGAACGCCTTCTTGTGATTCTTCATCTTACCGCTCCTTTCCAAAATAAAGTGGTTAATAGTCTATCACTATTGAACTGACTACCATGCATGATTAAACCGTGGTATCTAAGCCCGTAACGGGTATTTTCTCGAATTCCGAATCATGCGAATGAACGGTGTCCGGTATCGGCACAAAAGGAGTAATGCTTTTGTGTTTTTTCAACCAACTTGTGAATTACCTTAGGCGACTCATGTAGTTGAAGATCGGCAGGTACACGCTCATGAGTATGAAGCCGACCACTGCACCCATAATAACCGTCAAAGCAGGCTCCAGCTTCACAAGCAGAGAGCTTATTGTCTTCTCAATGTCCTTGTCTATGAAGTCCACGCCTTTGTTCAGCATTTCGGGCAGCGCTCCGACATTTTCGCCCGAGTCGGCCAACTGGACTATTATCGGGGGAAAAATGCTGTGCTTTTTCAGGGAGCCAGCGACGGGATTGCCGGCTCTTATGGACTGCTGCAGGTCAGCGGCTATTTCAACCACCCTGGCATTGTGCGCAACGACACTTGCAATCTCCAGCGCCTTGACAAACGAGACGCCTGTCGAGGCCAGCATGGCGAAAGTCCGCATAAAGTGAGAAACAACGATAAGGCGGTTGAGCGCTCCGAGTACAGGCATATGCAGCTTAAATGTGTCCCATTTTGCCCTGAGGTAGCAGTTCCTGGACATTCGTCTGGCGAGCAATACCAGGGGCGCCAAGGCCGCAATAATTGCCCACCACCACTGCTTTATAATGTTGCTGGAGACTATGAGAACCTGCGTAGGTATGGGAAGAGGCACCTTCATTTGGGCGTAAAACTTTGAAAATACAGGGACAAGAAAAACCACAAGGCATCCGACGATCAAAGCAGACAGGATAATGACCGTTATTGGGTAGGCGAAAGCAGACCTGATTTTATGTTTCAGGTCAGCCTGCTTCTCCAGGTAGACGGCGCTCATTTCAAGGGTGTTGGAAATTTTACCGCCGGATTCGCCTGCTTCGAGCATGCCGACGAAGAAATCGGAAAATATCCTGCTGTGTTTTTCGAAGGCGCCTTTAAGCGATGTTCCTGTTTCGATACTCTCCCTGATGTCTGCAAGCACTTTTCTAAACGCCGGGTTTACCGTTTGCTCTTCCAGTGTCTCGAGGCACTTGATAATTGAAAGACCGGCCGAACACATACCGGCGAACTTGTATGCAAAAGCAACCACATCACTTTGTCGTATTCGTCCTGTTGTTCTGAAGCCGGTGTTCTTGCGCCTGACGCTGACAAGTGTGTCGCCCATCTTGCTCAGTTCGTCGCGCAGGACAGCGACACTGCCGATATTTTCATATACGCCGGAATACTTGTTTCCGTTTTCATCCCTTGCAGTATACTCGTAGACGGCCATTATTCCGCCCTCATATCAACAACACGTTTGAGTTCCTGAAGCGTTGTTGCGCCGCTGAGCACTTCCTCGAGTCCGCTCTTGCGAAGTGTCTTCATGCCCTCACTGATTGCCTGTTGTTTAACGGCTTCATCACTACTTTGGTCGATTATGAGCCGGTAAACTTCCGGTGAAACGGTCAGTACTTCGTAAATTGCCTTGCGTCCGCGATAGCCGGTCTCATAGCAGCCGTCGCAGCCGCAAGCCCTATGCAGTTGAACCTCACGGTCGGCCTCAGAAATGGGCAACAGATATCTCATATCCTCTGCCGAAGGCGTATACGGCTCTTTGCACTCTGGACAATTAGTGCGCACAAGCCTCTGTGCTACGGCTCCAAGCAGCGCCGAGGCCACGAGAAACGGGGGAATACCCAGATTGACCAGACGCGAAATCGCCCCGGCTGCGTCGTTTGTGTGAAGCGTACTCAGCACCAGATGCCCCGTCAGGGCTGCGCTTATGGCTATCTCGGCGGTTTCATAATCCCTTATCTCCCCAACAAGAATCACGTCAGGGTCCTGGCGCAGAATACTTCGAAGGGCCGAGGCGAAGGTCCTTCCGGCGGCGGCGCTGACCTGAACCTGCGTGATCCCGTGGAGACGATACTCGACGGGGTCTTCGACGGTGACGATGTTTTTTTCCGGCGTGTTGAGCAATTGTAGGACCGAATACAGCGTTGTGGTTTTGCCGCTTCCGGTGGGGCCGGTCAGCAGGATTATGCCGTAAGGATTCTGCACCAGAGATCTGAATTTATAGTTGTCGTGGGGCGATGTCACGACTTCGTCAAGCGACCACTTGCTCGTGCTCTTGTCGAGGATTCGACATACGATTTTCTCTCCGCTGACCGCAGGCAAAGAGGAAACCCGCAGGTCGTAATCACGCTTGTTGTGCACTACTGTCATGTGGCCGTCCTGAGGAACGCGACGTTCCGAGATGTCCATGCCCGCAAGAATCTTGATATGTGAAACGACTTCCTGCTGGACCGAAGACGGCACGTCTACGGCCTCGCGCAGCAAACCGTCGATGCGATAGCGCACCCTCAAGTCGGGTTTCTGAGGTTCGATGTGTATATCGCTCGCCCTTACATCGATAGCACCGGTTATGATGGAAGAGACAAGTTTAGTGACGGGATCGTCTGAAACTCGCGGTGATTTTTTCTCCTGATCAGAGCCCGCGGCCTTTTCCTTTTCCGCGTCCTGCTTCAGACGCATCGATGCGATGGCCTGGCGAGTTACATTCTTGACGTTAAAATGGTATCTGATGGCTTGTCTGATGGCGTTCGGCGTAGCGGCAAGCGGCACCACTTTAAGGCCAGTCCTTATTTCCATCTGGTTCCTTACGTCAAGATTCGACGGCGTGCTCATCGCCACCAAAAGATTCTCTCCGTCTTTTCTCACGGGGATTATGTTATACTGGCTCGCCATCTCATATGTCACCATATGAGCAGCCATCGGGTCCACCATGTCCGGCGAGAGATTTACGAATTCGATTTTGTTAAAGGCCGCAACTATCTCCGTGAACTGGTCCTCGTTGACAAGCTTGTTCTTCTTGAGGACGCTTATAAGGCTTTGGCCTGTCTGCTCCTGCTGGTTGACTGCTTTTTCGAGGCTGTCGGCGTCGAGAATTTTCCTTTCCAGAATGTACGAAACAAGATGGTCTTGGCTTTGCATGATTGTTTTCCGGACGTATTTTAATTAGACTAATCCACAATCACCATCGACATTACCTAATCGGGCCTTGAATTCGAAAATGTGTTCTTAAGATTTGTACCTATGCACAGGCGGTCCGGAAGTCCTGTAACAATCAGGGGTCAGCCTCTGATTGGAAGCGGACCGACAACAATGAGAATTCGCGGTGCCTCAGAAAAGCAGAGGTCTGATAAATATACTGTCCACAGCGCATCTGTTCTTTCCATCCTTATTTTGTCGCTTGCCGTGTTTTTTTGCTAAGACCGCGGTTTGTTCAGGTCGAATAAGAACACGAACCGACGCGCTTGCGGCGAAAAACCGAAAGAATTTCCTATTAACGAATCGTTAAGGAAAGTTGCGAATGCTTGGACTGTTTAAGTCGAAAAAGAAGACCGACCAGGCAAAGATACTCGTCGTTGACGACGAGCCTGATCTGATCAGCACGATTCAGTGCCGTCTTGAATTCTGCAACTATGAGGTTCTTACGGCATCGAACGGAAAGGAAGGACTGGACAAGGCCGAAAGCGAAAAGCCGGACCTGATATTGCTGGACACCAATATGCCGGTCATGAACGGTCACGAAATGCTTCAAGGCCTTAGACGGAATCCGGACTTGAAAGACACACCGGTAATTATGGTCACCGCCATCTGCGAGGCTCAGGACATAGCTGCGGCTTCGGCCTGTGGCATATCGGATTATGTCACCAAGCCCTTTGATTTTGCAGAGCTGATGGAGAAGATTGCTGCTATACTCAATGACGGTCACTGAGTGTATCGACCGTTGGCCGAGACGGTCTACATCGGTGCGCAACGACAAGAACACTTACGAAGACAGCAAACAGGTAACTGACATGGAGTTCAATTCCAGCAGACCATTGAGAGTGCTGATCGTCGAAGATGATCCTACGAGCAGCGCTCTGCTCGAGGGATTTTTGAGCAAGTCTTTGCTAGTTATTTCCCGGATCGAATCCGTCAAAACATTCGCCTCGGCAGTGAATTGTTTGGAGAAAAGCTGCTTTGACGTTGTTTTGCTCGATTTAAATCTTCCCGACAGTCGGGGCCTGGAGACTCTGGCCAGGATGAATGAAGAACACCCACGTGTGGCAAAAGTCGTTATTACGGGTGACTACTCCGAAGATTTGGGTCTAAAAGCGGTCGTTCAGGGTGCGCAGGAATACCTTGTAAAAGGCGGCTATGACGTGAGTTCTCTCGGCAAGTCCATCCGGTACGCCGTTGAGCGCAAGCGCGCCGAAGTGATGCTTAGCGAAGCGAACGAGTTTCGCGAAAAAGTGGTGGAAAGCGTCACGAACGGTATCTACGTCGTGGAGCCTGATGGAAAATTCAGGTTCGTCAACCGTGCAGGTCTGCAGATTACCGGGTATAAAGCGGACGAACTGATTGGCAGAAAATTCTCCGTTCTATTCAAGGCGGAGGTTCTTGCCCATCTCAAAGAACCGCTTGCCCGGGCCGAAGAAACGGGCAGCAACGTTTCGCACTTCGAAACGGAAATACTTCGCAAAGACAAAAGCGCCGCGTTTATCAACCTGGGCGTCTTGCCGCTGTTTGAGAATGACGAGCCAGCCGGCACTGTCTGGACCGCAGAGGACATAACGGAACAGAAGCGTATTCACGAAATACTGGACCGCAAACAAAAAAATCTTGAAGCGATATTTGACGCTGCCCCGGTCGGCATGGCGTTGGTGGATGAGGATGCTATTGTCAGGAGGGTGAACGACGACATCAGGCGGATGGTTCGCAAGGATTATGCCGAAATTATCAATCAGCAAATCGGCAATAGCCTTGGCTGCGTATACAGCGAGCGCCAGGGCGGATGTGGAAGTGCGCCGTCCTGTGCCGAATGCCCGTTAGCCGCAGCGGTTAGATGCGTGCTCGATTCAGAGCAGGCTGTTCACAAAGTTGAATTCAAGCCCAGGCTGAGAACGGGTGACGAGGAAGTCGAGCCCTGGCTCTGCATAAGCGCCGAGCCGGTGGTAATAGACGGCGAAAGATACGCCGTGCTTGCCGTTGACGACATAACCCAGCGCAAGGGCGCCGAAGAGCAGCTAAGAGAGACGATGAAGATAAAATCACAGTTCATATCCACCGTTTCGCATGAGTTGCGGACGCCGCTGGCGTCGATGAAGGAAGCTGTTGCGATCGTTCTGGACGGAATTGTCGGCCAGGTTAATGACAAACAGAAGAATTTCCTCGATATTGCAGAAAGAAATATCGACAGGCTTGCCCGACTGATTAACGACGTTCTTGATTTCCAGAAACTCGACTCAGAGAGGATGAAGTTTAACATGCGGGAAAACGATATTACAGTCGTTGCGGAAGATGTTTACAGGACGATGGCGCCTTTTGCAAATAAGAGGTTTGTTAACCTTTCACTTGATATCGAGGACAGACTACCCAAAGCGATGTTTGACAGTGACAGGATTATTCAGGTACTGACGAATCTTGTCAGCAATGCGATAAAATTCACGCCGGAACAGGGACGGGTTTGTCTTGGCATTCGAAGGCGAGACGAGGAATTGGTCCTAGCCGTTAAGGACACCGGCATGGGGATTCCGCCGGATGACCTTCACAAAGTGTTTGAGCGGTTTTACCGTGTTGACCGGCCGGGCAAGGAAATTCAGGGCACAGGTCTTGGCTTGCCCATCGTCAAGAAGATAGTGACAAGTCACGGAGGCAGAATCGAGGTAGAGAGCGAGCTCGAGAAAGGTACTACTTTCACGGTATATCTGCCGTTGGCGGCCAAACAATCCAAAGAGTCTGCGACAGACCGGCAAGAGGAACCTGTAAGTCGCGCCGCGGCGAATAATTGATTTGACCCGGTCCTTCGCTGGGGGCGCAGCCGAGTTCTAATCTATCTCCATGGGAAAATAGTTGCGGGCGTTATTATAACAGATATCCTCTACCATCTTACCAAGCAGACCCAAGTCAGCCGGCAGGAGGCCTTTTTCGACATCATCGCCCAGAACGTTGCAGAGAATCCTGCGGAAGTATTCGTGCCTCGGATAGGACAGAAAGCTTCGCGAATCCGTCAGCATTCCGATGAAACGGCTGAGCAGACCAAGATTTGAAAGGGCGTTGATCTGTTTTTCCATACCGTCCTTTTGATCGAGGAACCACCAGGCCGAGCCAAACTGCATTTTGCCGGGTACCGATTCATCCTGGAAATTGCCGCACATTGTTGCGACGACTTCGTTATCCCTCGGATTGAGATTATAGAGAATCGTCCTGGGCAATTTGTTCTGTACCGAGAGCCTGTCGAGAAACCCGGCGAGCCGCTGTGCTATTTCGAAATCGCCGATAGAGTCGAAGCCGCAATCGGGCCCAATCTCTTGCAGCATCCCCGCGTTGGTGTTTCTGAGGGCCCCGAGATGAAGCTGCTGGACCCATCCGGACTCGTGGTCCATTATTGCAAGCTCAATCATCATCGCCGACTTGAATTTCAACTGCTCTAAAGGGCTTAGGGGTTCGCCTTTTCTTATCTTGGCAAAGATTTGCCGGATTTCGGCCTTGGCAAAGTCGGCGGCATAGGTTGTTTCCAGGCCGTGGTCGCTGAGGCGGCAGCCGTTTTCGTGGAAGTAGTCATGGCGCTTTCTGATGGCGTCGAGGTAGCTTGTGTAATCAGTGATTTCGACGTCGGCTGCTTCCTGCAGTCTGTCGATCCAGGCATTCAGCGATGCCAAGTTCTCCGACGCCATGGCTTTGTCCGGGCGCCAGGCCATGTGGACCTTGATCTCAAAACCGTCGGCGCGAATTCGACAGTGATGCTCGAGTGTGTCGAGTGGATCCTCAGTGGTGCAGACCAGTTTAACGTTCATCTTGCGCATCAGATTGCGTACGCTAAACTGGGGTGTTCTCAGCATTTCACTACAAGTGTCGTAGATTTCCTTTGCCGTCTCTACATTTAGGAGTCGGCCGCCGATGCCGAAGTACCGTTTCAACTCCAGGTGCGTCCAGTGATAGAGCGGATTTCGCAGGCAATAGGGGACTGTTTCCGCCCATTTCTCGAACTTTTCGTGGTCACCGGCATCGCCGGTAACATATTTTTCGGGCACGCCGTTGGCCCTCATCGCCCGCCACTTGTAGTGGTCGCCATAGAGCCAAATCTGCGTCAAGTTCTGGAACTGATGGTCTTCGGCGATCTGCACAGCAGGAAGATGACAGTGATAATCGTAGATGGGCATCTTTGCAGCATGCTCATGATACAGTATCCTGGCGGTTTTGCTCTGCAGCAAAAAGTCCTCGTCCATGAATTGAGTGCTCATTTCTCAAACCTCAAACCAGACAAATGCTTGCACCGGCACAGGCATACTTGCGGGTATATTGTGAAGCAACCTTAATCCAGATCTAAGCGGTGTATGTCGATGCGGACGTTTGGCCACCTCTGCCGGTCCAGTTGGTGTGGAAGAACTCGCCTCGCGGCTTGTCCACGCGCTCGTAAGTGTGAGCGCCAAAGTAATCCCTCTGGGCCTGCAGCAGGTTGGCCGGTAGTCTGTTGCTGCGATAACCATCGTAATATGCAAGCGCCGAACTCATCGCCGGCATGGGAATGCCCATTTGCACGGCTTTGGTGACGACGCGACGCCAGGAATCCTGGGCGTTTTCGACAGCTTCCTTAAAGAACGGATCAAGCAAAAGATTAACAAGGTCGGGATTTCTGTCGAAAGCCTGCTTTATCTTGCCGAGGAATACCGACCGTATTATACAGCCGCCGCGCCACATCAGGGCAATTCCGCCGTTGTTAAGATTCCAGCCGTGTTCCTTTGCAGCGGCGCGCATGAGCTGATAGCCCTGTGCGTAGCTGACAATCTTCGATGCGTACAACGCCCGGCGGAGGTCGTCGACGAAGGGCTTTCTGTCGCCGGCGAAGCTTGGTTTGGGCCCTGTCAAGACTTTCGAGGCTTCGACGCGTTCGGCCTTCAGGGCCGACAGGCACCTTGCAAATACGGCCTCTCCTATGAGTGTCAGCGGCTGGCCGAGATTAAGCGCCTCGATGGCAGTCCATTTACCCGTTCCTTTCTGGCCCGCGGTGTCGAGGATGAGGTCGATGACGGCGTTGCCTTCTTCGTCTGTGTAAGCGAGGATGTCGCGCGTTATTTCTATGAGATAGGAGTCAAGCTCGCCCTTGTTCCACTCGGCGAAGGTTTGGTGCATTTCTTCGTTGGTCATGCCCAGTCCCTGACTCATTATTTGATATGTCTCGCATATCATCTGCATGTCGCCGTACTCAATGCCGTTGTGCACCATCTTGACGAAATGCCCGGCCCCGTTTTCACCTACCCAGTCGCAGCAGGGATCGCCGTCGGCGGTGCGCGCGGCGATTTTCTGGAAGATAGGTTTGATGTGTTCCCATGCCGCCGGCGAGCCGCCCGGCATAATCGAGGGCCCTCTCAGCGCGCCTTCCTCACCACCGGAGACGCCCGTGCCGATGTACAGTTTGCCGCCGCCTTCAACGTATTCAGTCCGGCGGATAGTGTCGGGGAAATAGCTGTTGCCGCCGTCTATGATAATGTCGCCGTCCTCGAGGTGCGGCAGGAGCTGGTCTATGAAGGAATCGACCGCGGGGCCGGCCTTGACCATCAGCATCACCTTGCGGGGTTTTTTAAGTTTTTCGGCGAGTTCTTCGATGGAGTGGCAGCCGATTATGTTTTTGTTGCTGCCGCGGCCGTTGATGAAATTGTCCACCTTCGAGACGGTTCGATTGAAGCACGCTACGGTGAAGCCTTTGCTTTCCATGTTGAGTATAAGGTTCTCTCCCATGACAGCAAGGCCCACAAGGCCGATATCCGCTTTTGACATTTTCCTTACTCCTTCTTGGTTCAGTTGACAAACCCTGATTTACCTTAGTTTTTGAATCTGTCCCTGAAAGACCACAAACCCATCGATGGTTTCGAAATAAAATAGATTTCTTCACCGTCGTCAAGAATATTAAATCCGTCCCGCAATTTTTCCGGGTCGTACTTTTTCAGCATATCGGGCAGCGGTGCAAAGGAGAAGTTGACCGCTTCGATCTGCTCTTTACCGATTTTTCCCGGACAGTAGGTAATTCTGAATCGTCCCTCGCTCGAACCGTGAATCAAGTGAGCGGCTGCGCTGAGATTCTTTCGAAGGTCATCGTTTTTTTTGACGGCGTCGAGCACCCGTTCTGTTCCGACATAGCCGTATTTTCTTATGAGCCGGTCGATTTGGGTATCTTCGCCGAACTCCATCACCCCCGGTGCCAGGACGATGAGCTCGCCTCCATCGGCGATCGCCATGCGGGTGCGATAGATACTCTTGTTTCCCAGCCAAGTACTCTTATACTCCGCCGGGTCCAGGTAAACCACAACTTTTTTCAGCGGTCTGTCCAGCATTGTGAAGTTGACTTTCAGGGACAGCGCCGCCGCCAGATTAAAACACTGAATATCGTCGCCGATAAACAGGCCGCGGGTCTTGATCGCTCCGTCTTGGTCGGGGGCTACGATAGTGAGCACGTAGACTATCGGCAGGTTTTCTGCGAAGTGATCGGAAGCGTAATTAAGGATGCGCCTGACGGGATTGTCGGCCCGACCCATTATCCTTTCCATTCCGTAAGCCGCTCCCAGAAAATGACTTCTATTAATACCGTCTGAGCCGCCAGTGCCGATGAAGATGTTCTTGTTATAGTTGGCCATTCCGCTTACTTCATGCGGTACGACCTGGCCTATAGACAGGATAAGGTCAAATCTACCCTCGACGACCATCCTGTTTAGCTGGGCCGGCCAGCTATAGTCGACGCGGTCCTCCGAGACCTGCCGGATGAAGTCGGAGGGGACCTCGCCGACTGTAACAAGATCGCTGCGCCACCTGTGTTCCCGGAAAAGGGTCGGCGGAGTGCGGCCAAACATGCGGGCTATTTCGGATTCTGTCATTGGGGCGTGTGTGCCCAGGGCCGGAAGAATATCTGTCAGGTTATCGCCATAGTACTCCCAGGCGCAACACGTCAACTCGCCAGCGCGGGAGTGGTAGCGCGTAAAATCAGGTGGGACCACGAGCACCTTCTTTTTCGGTCCGAGCTTGTCCAGCGCGCCGAAAAGGGCGTCTTTGAGGTCCCGGCTGTTCAGGTCGTCTTTGATGTCTCCGCGATGGTAGAGTAACACGTGCTTATGCCTCCCACGGTGGTTTTTCGGGCAGAGACGCGTCGAATTCGGCAATCAGCGTTTCTTCGTATTCGCCCGCATACCGGCCATTTATAAATTTATCGAATGCCTCTTGGCAGAACCTCTTCCAGGATTCTTCTTCCCTGCCGGGAATGACCGGATAGAACAGCGCATCGTTTGCCCTTGCCGCCTTCATGTCTACCGGTGCGTCTCCTATCATCAGGACGTGGTTGTCAGGATATTTTCCCTTTGCAGCGTAACTGAGGTGCTCGGCCTTTTTGCCCATCTCCTGGCCTGCGATGACGCGGGCGTACTTAGCGATGTCGTGTTCCTTCCATTCGCGCACGAGGGCTTCGCAGGGCGTAGCCGAAACCACAACAACGTCGGCCTCCGGTTGGATTCTCTCGAGGCTTTCACGTACGTACTGAAAGGGCGGCATGTCCTTGACGATGTCTGCTACGGACTCGTTGACTCGCAGACTCCAGGCAAGAGCAAGCTCCAGTTCCTTCTTTGCCTGCGGATTCTTTGCCGAATTAATCGCCTGCTTTAGGCCTTCGTTGCTGAGCAGGCTGCTGGGATCGTCGACCCAGGCGAAATAGTGGGGGTATTGCGGGACTTTGAAATTGCGCGTCTTCACCATTGGGTGAGAGAGCAGCAGCTCGCTGATGATGCGCTTGGTTGTCTTGTGTCGGTTGGCCCCGCGTGTCTTGCTGAACAAGTCCGCGAATTCCTTGCACTCTCTTGCCGCCAGGGCAACCGGCTGCAGGCCGAAGTATCCGATCATCCACGGACAGAAGCATTCCCGCTGCTTTATACCCATCGTATCGAATGCACAGCCGTCGGAGTCGATGCCGACGAAAAACTCCTTTGTCCGTTTCAAATCCTTTAACGGTTTTGCCGGATCATTGCTTGTCATTTTTTCTTCCTCGATAAACAACACAGCCGTTCGTAAAATTAGACACCACTAAACGCCGAGAATCCGCCATCTACGGGGACAACTATTCCCGTGACAAACTTGGCTGCGTCACTCAACAGCCAGACCACCGTACCGAGAAGCTCGTGGGGCTCGCCGAATCTGCCCATCGGTGTGTGTTCGATGATGACCCTGCCGCGCGGGGTAAGTTCGCCGGTTTTCTCGTCGGTTAACAAGAAGCGATTCTGCTCGGTGAGAAAAAATCCCGGGGCGATCGCATTGACACGAATTTCCTTCGAATAGTTCTGGCACAAATGCACCGCAAGCCACCGTGTAAAATTGTTAACGGCTCCTTTGGCGGCCGAGTAGCCCATAACCTTTGTAAGGGGACTCAGTGACGCCATGCTCGATACATTCAATATGACGCCGGCGCCCCTTTGTGCCATATCCTTTGCGACGACCTGCGTGGTCAGAAATGTGCCTATGAAATTCAAATCGAAAACAAATCTTACAGCGTCAGCGGGCAGATCGAAGAATGGCAACTCGTCCGAAGTTGTCGCCTCTTTCTTATTGCCGCCGGCGCCGTTTATGAGGACGTCGATTTTGCCGAGTTCGCTTATGGTCTTTTCCCTGGCCTGTTGGAGGCTCTGCTTATCCAGCACGTTACATCGGACGGCAATTGCGGTTCCCGCTTTGCTTGTGATTTCATCGGCCACTTTTTTGGCGGCTGGCTCAAGCAGGTCCCAGACCGCGACGGCGGCTCCCATCGCCGCCAGCACCCTTGCCATCTCGCCGCAAAGTACGCCCCCGGCGCCGGTAATCGCAACTACCTTACCCTCCAAGTCGAACAGTTTCTCCATTTTGCGTGGCCCTCATACAAATGTTAACCGTACCTTTGCCAATATGCTTACATGAAGATGGGCTTTATGTGTCGGGCGTAGATGTTTTCCGTTACATTCTTTGCGATTGTTTCCTCGTATTTTAGCAAAGCATCGAGATACATCGAGCCCATTTCAGCAGCGATTTTGTAGCCGACATGCAGAAGCTGGCGAAAATCAGGATTATATCTTTCACACGATTGATCGTGGCGCAGCGCATCGGCATATTCCTCGCCGCTCCACTTGGCCAAGGCTTCCGGTGCGGGCAGGTTGGACCTGTCGATATTAATAACGGTCGCATACGGACCACACAGTTCCTCGAATCTGACGAGGGCGTCCTGATAGACCTTTTTGGCGATATTGAGACCTTCGCCGCCCGCCATTGCCAGCCCTATGAGTTCTTCCAGCCACGTGGTTCCGGCTGTCTTGATGTGGAGGCCGGTGTCGAACCTCTTCAGCGCCCTGTTCATCGCCGGATAAATCGAAAACTTGTCGCTGCCTGAGTGCACGCTCAGTTTGAGATTGCCGGGCAGGCCGAATTCCTTGACTGCAAAAGCAATGACTGCCAGGTCGGCCTCGAATTCTTTGGCGAATTGAGCAACATCGCCGACATAGTCAACGCCCTTGTTAAAGCGGCCGGTGAATTTGGGCGCTATCGTTTGGGCCTCAATGTCGGCGTCAGCCACTGCTGCAAGGATAAAGAGCATCTCTACAGGCGTCTGCGGCTGGTCGGTTTCGTCCATTGAGACCTCCGTAACGAAGTTGTCTGCGCCTTTGGCTGACTCTATATGGCGGTAGATCTTGCCCGCCTCATTCACTGCGAGCAGGGCTTTTCGGGCAATCTTGTATATCTGCTCGACTGTTATGTTCAGGGGCTCCTCAATTCCCGGAATCTCCAGGAAGCCGGTGTACTTCTTGTATTTTTCGACAAAGGCTGTAACCTGGCTTTCGCTTGCCGCCCGGCCGATGAAATCGGCCACGTCCAGAGTGAAAAAATCACTCGAGTCAACGAAAAGGTCGACGTTTTTGAGGCCAATGTGATCAGCGTCGACGCGGTAGGGACCGCTCCAACCGAGCGCCTTCACCGCCTCGTCCGCCTCAGTGCGGACGTCGGCAGGCGAGGTTGCGATAATCGTATGCTCGCGGTGAGATTTGTTCCAGACCGGCGTGATGTCAGTTCCTGTATCTGCGGCCTTTATTACTGCCCGAAGCTGGGCCTTACCCTGACGTCCAAACCTGTCACCGATTCCAAACGAATACTTTTCCAAAATCATAGTCACATAATCCTTTCGTTTCCCATTTCTCATCCCTCGAACATTTCAGCCGAGCTTGACAATTCTCTCTTCTGCGGCGGATTTGTATACCGCCAATACGACTTCTACAGCCTTGCGGGCTTGTTCACCATTTAGGCAGAACTCTTTCCCCCTTTCGAGCGCGTCGACGAAAGCCTGGAAGTTTCGCGTGTGATTTTGATACGGTATGGCCGCCGGGTCCGACGCGCCGCCGGTGGTCTGCGTTCGGCTGAAGCACCGGCGAATCTTGTGGTCCTCGTCATTTTCCTCTTCAAACTGCCAGACGGGGAAGCTGTCTTCGAGGTAAACAACGGTGCCCCTGGTTCCGGTAATTTCGAACCGCTTTAGCTGGCCCGGATAGGACGCCGTTGTACCGTAAATGACGCCCAGCGCGCCGCTGGTGAAACGCAAAGCGGCGACGGAGGTGTCTTCGGTCTCGATTTGCTGATGGCCGCGTTTTTCCGTAAACGCCTGAACCGACTCGACCGGGCCGGCCAGATAGCACAACAGGTCCACCATATGAATTCCCTGGTTCATCAGAGCCCCTCCGCCGTCGAGTCTCCAGGTTCCATGCCATGAATCCTTGTAATAGTCATCGGGCCGCCACCACGGAATATACGCGCCCGCGTAAGTAACGGTGCCAAAGCGTTCCGCATCTATCGCTTTCTTGAGAGGCGCGACCGCATCGACAAAACGATTCTGAAATACTCCGCCCAGACGTGTGCCCGCGTTGCGGTGGGCCTCGATCATTGTGTCCACGCGCTCGAGGGTCACGTCCAGCGGTTTTTCACATATTACATGCTTGCCTGCTTTTGCGGCTGCGACGGACGGCTCGAGGTGAAATCCGCTTGGCGTGGCGATTGTGACAATATCCACATCGCCGGAATGAACCATCTGGTCATAATTTGCGAATCTGCTGCACGCGTACTTTTGCGCAAGTTCGGCAGCCCTGCCTGAACCGCCATCGCAGAAGCCGACCAGCCTGGCCTGCGGTATATCGTTGATGGCCCTGGCGTGAAAGTCCGCAATCACGCCGGCGCCAATTATTCCGAAATTCCACTTTCTCATTTGACCGCTACATATAAGCAGGCAGCTTCTTTTCGAGGACCTTTCGTTCGAACCTCATATACACCGGCAGACCATCCTGTCCCATTGTGATAGGCGCTTCGCCCCGGACAAGAGGTCGGACATAATCACGCATCGCGTCAGTGACACCGTTGCCGGCGGCATTTATATATTCCTTCGGCACTTTCTTTTCTCCGTTGGCGACGTCGCTGAGTTCGGCGAGCCCCGTTGTGCACTTGTATTCCGGCCCATCTTCGCGGACCAGCGTTATCATCTTGCCGTTTATTCCAGACATAGCGGCCCGGACGGCGGCTTGGCCGCACATATACGCCTCGTCGATGTCGGTAAGTGATGCAAAGTGCATGGCGGTCCGCTGATTCGTGCCCAACTTGTTGCAACGTGCCTTTATGCCCACCTGGCTTTCGACAACAGCCTTAAGCATCTCGGCCACACCGCCAAGCTGCACATGGCCGAAATCGTCTTTGCTGAACGCTCCAGTATCGGCGGTAACATAGTTGCCTTTTTCGTCTTTGAGACCTTCACCGGCGACGATAAATACGCCGCCTAATTCTCTGTGAACCGCTTTTACATCGCTCACGAACTTCTCAAATGTGAATGGTGCTTCGGGCATGTAAATAAGTTGGGGTGCATCCTGGGGGCATCGCCGCGCAAGGCCGGTGGCTGCTGCGATCCACCCGGCGTTTCGACCCATTACTTCGAGAATCGTGCATGTGTCGTGCGTGTAGAGGGCCTCCGTATCTTTGCCTGCCTCCATGGCGCATGTCGCAACGTATTTAGCAACACTGCCGTAGCCGGGACAGTGGTCGGTAAATGCAAGGTCGTTGTCGATCGTCTTGGGCACCCCCATACACACAAGCTCATATCCGCTCTCCGCGGCCAGATCGTTGACCTTATCCGCCGTGTCCATCGAATCATTTCCGCCGGCGTAGAAAAAGTAGTGAATATCATGCGCCTTGAAGACGTCCAGTATTCTCTCATAGTCGGCTCTGGAATCTTCCAGTGACTTGAGCTTATACCTGCATGAGCCGATCGCGGCGGCTGGGGTACGCTTGAGAGCCTCTATGGTCTCGGGCTTTTCGGCAGAAATGTCGAAAAGCTCTTCTTTGAGCACACCCAGTATTCCGTTTGTTGCACCCAAAACTCTGCCGATCTTGCCGCATTTGACGGCTTCCTGGATTACGCCGCAGGCACTCGAGTTTATCACGGCGGTAGGCCCACCCGACTGGGCCACAATAGCATTAGGCTTGGAACTCATCTTAATATTACCACCTTTCAAGATTTTTTTGGTTCCTGTTAAGTTACCGAGAATCAGACGAACCTTGAGTATATCCCAGCATCCGGGAAATATCAACCGCGCTAACCATTTATTCACGTCCCCGCCAATTCATGGATTTTTTTATAGACGCACTGCTGCTCGTTGAGGGAGCAATATGTTACGACAATCAATTTCATTCCCGGTCTCCATAATCTTTCAGCTTCTTCGATAACGACGTCCGCGCTGCCTACGATTCTTGCGTTAAGCACGATTCCGGTTCCGGCCAGGTGTTCAGTAAACGGCTCGGTAGGGTTTGGGTCGGGGTCGGTTTCCGGCGAAAAAGCGCCGTCAACCATGACAAGATTCGGGATTTCCTTAACCGCATGTATCTTAGTGGAATAATTTCCACAAGAATGAAACGCAGCACCGCCGAAGGTATTTCCGGTCTGGCTCATAAAAGGCATTTCGAACTGGCGGTATTGTTCGGTGGAAAGCATTGTCATAACGTCGTCGCTCATGCCCAGGCCGGAAAACTTTCTGCTGCTCGCAAAACCGTGTCCGGGCTGGACAAGTGCATCGCCGATCAGGGCCATTTGCTCCTTCGTGAAATCGACCAGGAGCCGATTAATTACGCCGAGCAGCTTCTTCAAGCCTTCAGGGTCATCATAAAAGCTCATCAGGAAATTATTCGTCTCGACAATGAACGACGCAGTATTCATCGCCGACTGCGTGTCGGTAAGTGACACTGGGATTTTACCGCGCGTCTTGTCAAGAAAATACTCGATCATATTGAGAGTGTGCCTGCCGATGGCGGTCTGCTCGACCGGCGTCACGTCACGCTCGAGCACTTCTGCAACGCTCTTGAACGGCGCCCTGATCGTCGGCGCCTGTCGCTCGGGCCATTTGTAACGGACGCCGAAAGCGCTTGCGATTGTGCCGATGCCGTACCACGGCTCGAGAAAATTGGGAATATCGGTTCTGTAATTCATACTCTCGGCAAGTGCGCCTAATTGCAGGGCGAGGGAGAGTTTCATATCCCTACAACCATAAGAGAAAACTTCCGGAACGCGAAATCGCCTGTAAACAGCTATGCCGCTGCGTGACTCCCAGAATTTACTGTTTCGTTCGAGCAGCGATGTCTCGTAGTCGGCGTAGCGGTCGATGTCAAATTTCTCCGGCTCGACAGGCTTAACGACGGTTCCCTGCGCATCATCTATCTCGTTGTCGAATTTTCTTTCCACCATAACTCTGAAAATCCGTCAAAAATGTGCTTGATACTGCTGTCGAAGCGATTCGACGGTCTGGAGAATTGCAGTGACCTTTTCGTCCGTTACTTTCTCGTCCATATTGATACAGCAGATTCCCGTTAGACGCGGGTTGCCGGATTCAGTCACGAGCCGGCGAACGGTATCTTCTATCCGTCCCGTGCTTTGCTCAATGATTTCCACCGGACTGAGGCGGACGTTCAAGAAGGTATTTGGCAGGGCATCGCGCAGCATCGCAACGTCACCGCCCCAACCGACATCCAGAAAATCAAGGTACTCAAGTGCGGCAAAGGCATCGGAATATCGATGGGGGTCCTTACCGCAGAAGTGAACACCAAACGGCCGATATACTTCGCACCATCGCCTGTCATACTCAGAGAGGAACTTGCGATAATCCTCAGTGGAGATCATCGTGTGCGAACATTCGCTGTGCAGGTAAACGGGCCAGGGCAGGTGCCGGACATTTCTGTTAACGCTGATGGAAGTCGAGCCGGTCTCCTTGGCCAGGCCTTGGGTAAATCTTTCGATAACCTTTGCGATTTCGCCTAGAAACCGCTTGACCTCATCGGGCTTGTCGAACATGTCCATAAAGAGGCCCTGACCGCGAAGGTCAAGTGCGATATTCATAATCCCACCCCAGTTCACATCACCGGTGAGATAACCATATTTGCTTTTCAGGTTTTCGATGAGTCGCTCGAATTTATTGAACACGGGGCTCTCAAACGCCGAATCGGCAGATATGTTCATATCCTGCATCTCGGCACAAATCACCTGAGGTGGTGCGTCTTCGGTGTACCGCACCTCGCAGCCCAGCATTTCGCTGAGCATAAAACCAGCAGCAAGGTGGACCGCCCCGACAACGGGCAAGTCTTTGTCTCTGTCTTCGCCGAGCCCGAACCTGCCCCAGCGCTCGTAAAGCACTTCTTCCATTTTGCGCTCGGACTCCAACCGCCTTGCCGGATTGAAGAAGAAGTCCTCATCGAACGGGATTCCGACGTTTGTATACCACCAGGCGGGCGCGAAAACGATGTCAACGGGCAGAAAAGGGCCGTTTGCAAGTAAGCTGTCTCCCATCATTCCCTCATCTATTGTTGTATTCTATCGGGACCGCTGCGCCCGGTCGATTCTTTGCGGCCCAGAGCTTGACCATTGACGCCATCAGGTCGTCGCTGCCTGTGATGGTTTCGTACTGATTGTCTTCGGAACTTGCCTTCGGCAGGGGACAGCCTTCGTCAAAGAAAACCTCCAACGCCTGCCTGGCGAAATAGTCCGCTCGGTCGAGGTAGCGTTTGTCACCGCTCAGTTCGTGTGAAGCCAGCATCAGGAATATTGCATTGCCGAGCGAGCCCGGAAAAAGCGTAATATCCATATTCGGACTGGTGTCAAGATACCTCGCAGCCGAATCGACCACCAGCCTGTGGAAACCTTCATTGCCAACCTGTTTGTAGCGAAGGTAGCAGAGCATGGCAACCTGTGCATCGGTGCTTTTTCCGTAAGCTGTTGCCCAGATGTCCGTGTCGGTCCATGGGCCTTCTGTCAGCCGCTCAAGTGTGTGAACATTTGCGCCGGCGACAAAGCCCTTTCCATCCGGACTGAAGTCGTGTTCCAAGCGCAGGTAGATTACATCTGTCTTAAGGGCACGTTTGCGCATCTTTTCTGCAAGCCTGTCGGGGACCTTCCTGGCTGTTTCCCACAAGTCAACCGCCAACGAAAGGTTACTCTCGGGCCACATAATCGTGATGCGGCCCGGATTGGTGGAGCAGGGAATCGCGCCGGTATAGGGACTGCTGTTATTGTTGTAATGGTCCACGAGCGTCTCGATGGCTTTCAGGAACAGGGGGTCTTTGGTATGCTCGTAAGCGTTTCCCCATGTTGCAATATAGAACCCGCCGTGGCGTGGATAGCCGTTGTGAGGGCCGGTGCGATGCTCCTTCCACGAGGCGTGCCGAGAGAAATCACCTGTTTCATGGTCATGAATCTGGTGCTCCCACAAACCGCGGGCAAAGTTTTCGCAGGCCTTGGGCGCGAGCTTGAAGCACCGGTCCCACAGAACCCAGGAGCCGAAGAACTCGTGATTGTCCCCTCGGGCGTAAGTAATCGTCTCGGTCTCAAAGCCCCAGCCTATGTGCTCACCCCAGGTCATGAGGCCGGTCGTGGGGCTCTGGCAGTTGTCGAAAAACCACTTCAGGGCCTTGTCTGCCTCTTTGGCATAGCGCTTATCGCCGGTCAATTCGCTCAGTGCATAAAGCAACTGATACATGTCCTGGTCATGCATGGGATTGGCGCCCTTGAGCATGCGGTCGCCGTTGCGAATGCCGCTCATCCTCTTGGGCTTGCCCTCTATCTCGAGCATGGACAGGCTATTGCAATCGAGGGCTGAGATAAACAGCGGCGAATGTTGCGTGCCATATTTGTCACGCCCATGTTCGATCAGCGTATCAGCGTAATTTTTGGAAATCTGGAGATAATCGGGTCCGCTCGCAGCCTGTGACGCTGCACCGCCGTATCGGCCCTGCTCGCAGCCGATTATCATGCTCAAAACAAAAATACTGAATACTTTGGCGACTTGTGTGATACTCCGTCTCATTTTCAACTCCTCAAAAAACTCGTACACTTTTCTACCTACGCCTGGTCTGTATCAAGACCGGGCTGATAACATCATCGGATACTTTACCGAGTGGTGCATTTGTCAGCGTCATAATGGCGCCGGGCTGCACCGTCACCTCGGTTAAACCGCCGGCGCCGAGTGATGGGGCGTCTCGCACGGTGTTCTCATTGTAAGGGTCGGCCAGCTCGATTTCAAGGAATTGCACGCCAAACCATTGAATATGGACTCGTCGCGGTCTCGCGGCACGATTAAGAATAACGAGCGTTTGGGCTTGTTTGCCTGAGAAAGCTGAAACCAACAAGTCGTCGAGGTCGGTCTCGGCGTCGACGCGGACCATTCCCTCACGTATTCTGCGGCTGTAGGCGCCGAACGTACGCAGCTGAAAACTTGACGGCGCCGGCAGAAATCCGTGGGCGGGGTCAGGCACAAACAGTGAGCGTGTATAGCCATACGACGGCTGCACGACGTTCAACAGTGTCCAACAGTAACAGATGGCCGCGGCGTCGGCCAGAACCAGGTTCTTGTGGTACAACTGTGCCATCGGAAGGGCGATTCGGTAGCTGGATAGCTGGTATTTGTCGGAATTTATGCACAGTTCGGTCGAGAGAAACGGCTTATCTCCGGTCAGTTTATTCCATTCCTTGAGCAGCCCATCGTAACCATCCGGGTCGGCGAAGAAATTCTGGTAGTCATACATGTGTACAGCCGAATAGTTGATTATGTCCCAGACCTCTTTGGAACTGCGAAATGCTTTGGCGCGCTCCAGGCCGCTTTTGAGCCTTGAATCATCGCTCATGTGAATCTCAACAGACTTAAAACCAGCCTCATCCAGCTTGCGCCGAAGTACAAGTGTCATCTTGTGCCACATCTCTTCGCTCTGTCGCTTTTCATTCTGGATTCCCAAAACATCCGGTGGCGAACCGATGCGTTCTTTCGATGTCTGACAGTAGTTGACCATTGCCTTTGCGTACTTGTTCACATCGTTACCCACCCATGGAGGCAAACGCCAGAATTCGAACCATACCTTGCCTCCGAGTTTGCGAAGAGTTCTGAGGTAGTCAAAATCGACGATTTCGCCATTTGGGAAATTATTGCCGTAATAATGGGGCATAGCGTCAGCAAGCCTGTCCCAATTGTCCATGCTTTCGTTCAAACGCGTTCCGATCGGATACTCACGCTGAATCAGCAGGTTGTATTCGCACAGATACTTCCACCATTGACGCTTACCTTCCGGACTTAGCCGAGCATAAGCCGTTGGTGTCGTTATGCCGCCGAAACCGATAATCTTCTGACCACGGCGGGACGGGTAGACTCGAACGAGACCGGATTCGGCCCGGGGTGTTAGCATTTTTCCTTTTATGACGGACTCATGCCCGGTCATGTTTAGCTGGTGGCGGCTAACGTCAGAGAAAAAATCCTCGCGCAGTACCCTCTGGCCGTTGAGGGCCACTTCGACGGCGAGCTTGTAGTCGAGCGTGACTGTGACAGCGTGAAGCGAACCGGTGTATTTGATTGTCTTGGCTGGCGGACGCCACTCCGGGTGGCGGTGCTGCTGTGACTGCTCCTTGTCAATCTTTTCAAACGCAAATGAATCCCAGTGCCTCTGGTGAAAGCCGACATCCTCTGGGCCAATGCTTACGGTGAATCCGCCGTTTTCACCGGTGAAAAGCCATTCGACTCGACCATCCTTCAAGTCAAGTTGATCTAGAGCAAGTGTCCGCTCGAAAATCGCAGGCAGGAACTCCACGAAAAATTCACGATAATATGCGCCCCGCCGGTGTCCCCACGTACGAAGATGCCCCTTGTCCATCCCCAGTTCGAAGGTGCTTTCTTCGACTCCGGCGGGCAACCGCCATTCGCCCAGTTTCAGCCTTTCGATGTGTATTTCCGGGGTGGCTCGACACACGGGTAATACAAACAGAAAAATCAGCGCGGCTGTGGAAAACTTATATGTGCGAATCATCTGTTTCTGCAACTCCTCCTTAGGCACCTGCTAATACATAGACCGCATAAATAATCACTGCGACGCACGCCCAGCCAGCGAGAAATCCTATGACCGAAGTTACCGAGGGAACAGGTATCTCCAGGCTGCTGTTTGGGAAGATATTGCGTTTAGGCGGCACAACGGCATCGCCTGGCAGCGTACAGGGGAAATCGACCTTTTCACCCGGCGCCACCGGCGTTCGGGCCAGAGCATAGAATCTGTCCAGCTTTTCCCCGTCCACCGGCTTGGTCAGGAGACTAACTACGATTCCCGCCACCAGACCGCCGCTGAGGTAGAAAACCATCTGCCACGGCATATAGATCTCAGCCTTGCGATTCTTGACGATCTGGTAGAAAAAAGCCTCCTCAAGGAGATATGTATTCAGTTTGGCAAGGTCCTCCCCAATCGGCTTCTTCTTGGCCAACTCCATACTCTCGTCAGTTGTAAAAACTATTTCGAATCGCTCTTTTTCATAGATGGATTCGCCTGCGGCAATCTGGTTAAACTCCTCTGCAAGGGTGGAACTGAGGGTAATGTCTTCATATTCTTCTGACTCTATTAACTGTCTGGCCGTATCTGAAAGACGACCCCACACGTGCAGAGCAACTGGATCATCATGTTCGCGAAGACTCTTTGCAAGTGATCTGGGTTCCCTAAAATCACACTTACAGAATTTCCAACTTCGTGCGATCTCTTCTGGATACGCTTCCTCAAGCAACCGCCGGTTCAATTGCACCAGACTATCACCCTCAGGCTCCAGTGAGACTAGCTGCCGGGTTTTCTCGGAAAGGGCCACGTTCGCAAAACGCAGCCTCGTATAAAAAAAGGAAGATTCATCATCCTCCCTCATTGCGTTTCCTTCTTCTTTGGCCGTTTCAAGCTTACCTTGCTCGATTAGCCGATTCAAATCGACCAGTAACCTTTTGCGAAGCTCTTTCGAGACCGAGGTACTACCGTCGTACCGCGAAAGCAATTCTTTCGTTGCATCGGATAATTCTGTCTGAACATAGGACGAGACCGGGTCCTGTCCTGCTCTGAGTTTTAGTGTCAACGCTGGGCCATTTTTGAGGTGGCAATCGTGAAGCTCGTAAATAGGCCTCCTTTCCTTAAAGGATAGGAATCTTGCACCTTTGGCATGTGGAATATGGCCGACAAAGCATATTACCGCGAAAAGTGTTGTAAGCCACCAGATGGCGAAGGCTGTCAGTGTTGCCGCCCAGGCGCCTGCGGGTGTTGCCCTGCGCCAGAAAAGGCCGAGCCAAAAGGCTATGCCCATCATAGGCGAGATTTTCCAGAATATCTCCAGGCCCTTGACAACGTTCGGAAGCAGAAAAGCGAATACCACTCCCCCCGTGACCACAGCCACCGCCGTAAGACGTCCGACAGTAACATAGTGTTCGCCGCTTCGGTTCGGCAGCAGTCGCTTGTACACGTTTTCAGTGAAAAGCGCCGACGATGAAATCATGAAAGCGTCACAGGAGCTCATTACCGAAGCGAGGATTGCCGCGATGAATATGCCGAGTATTCCCGGCATGATCTTCGGCAGAAAATCGCCGGCTACGGCGCCGAAGACATCGTCGGGCTTAATGTCGGTTCTACCGACTTTTGCAAAATAAACGACAGCCGCCAGACCTGTCAGGCACCAGGGCACCGTGCAGAACCGCTTGATCAGCGTGCCCCCCATGAATCCTATGCGCCCCTCCATCTCGGTTTTGCCAGCCGCACAGTTGCCCATGGTGTGTGGTTGGGTCACGATCCCGACAAGAGCGTTGAACGCTATCACTATTACGTAAAAAAAACCGATCTCTCCCGGCGCCACCAGCTTGAACATCTCATTGTCGGTTATTCCCGCACGCACACCAGCCAGACCGCCCACGGCATTGAGTACGAGCGGAAGAAGCAGAAATGAGAAGACTATCGTGAGCACGCCCTGTATGAAATCTGTTATTATGGCCGCTGAAAGCCCGCCTGCCACACCGTATACCACGAAAATAATCGTCATAATAAGAATCGCGAGGTTGGAACTTACAAGCCCTCCCGTGCTGGCCGAAATGACTGCACTGGAGCCTTTTAGCATAACTCCGATATTAACGGCCAGATTCATCACCCCGACAACTGCGAAGAGCATAGCAACGCTTGGGCTGAACCTCGCTTCGAACACATCAGAAGTTGTGATCGCCCGAAATCGCCTGAAAACAGGTGCGATGAGCCAGTAGAAGGGGGTCACCGGCAGCCACAGCCACTGATACCAGATACCCGAAAGGCCGTTTGTATAGCTTTTCGCAGCCACACTAACTGCCTGGTCGGAGTGTGTGCCGGTTCCGAATGAAAACATGATCATCATCGCCTTGCCGAATCGCCGAGGCATGAAGAAATCGGCGCTGTTGCGGATTTTCCTTGCCGACCACGCCCCGATCGCAACCATTCCAAGCAGGTAGAGCACCAGAACGCAAATATCCAGTATGTGCAAGCCCATTATTCTTGTCTCCCTGGACTTCCGAAGTAGTTGGCATTATAACCAGACGCATGGCAAAAACAAGGAACGAAAAACCTGCTCCGTAGCGTCCTCTTGCGCGCAATTCCACCCTCCCGCAATGAAAAAGCAAAAAAATCAAGTGAACTGAAAGCCAGCGATCCAATACTACGCTGCGAACAAGAAAGCCCGTTGCGTCGGAGCTGGCCCGAGCCGAATCCGTTGCCATATATTGCCGTATCTTCTTGTTGCAAAAAGGCTTACGCAAATCGCTGCTCTTGCCGAGTTTTCAATCCTCAGCTATGCGGCATAGGGTGATCCGTCCCAAAAAAGTACCGAGTACGATACAATTTGAAGAATTTCAAGAAAATTGGCTTGACACACATCCCAGGACAGGTTATACTAATGCTTAGCGTGGACTGTACTGTGCGATGTATGGCTGGAAGCTAATGGCTGCCTTAGCGGGCGGCAGTGCAACCGCCAGGCAGTAGGATCGAGGGAGGACGAGAGAAGGAGCGTGATAATTCCTGTCGGGCTCAATTCCCTTGTCACTATCTGCTCCAGGCAGTCCGCGGTCAGGTAGTTGTTTCAGATAAGCGCCGAAGTCGAATGAAGGCTTTCGCACTCGTGTGCGATGTAAGGGATTCGATGCTTATCGAAAGCAACGAAATGTTGTGTTTCGACCGTTTGGTCGAAATACGAAATTAGTGTCCACATTTTTTTTGAGGAAAGGAGAAGAGTCATGTTCAGGAGACTATTAATTAGCCTCGCTTTGGTGCTTGGCCTGACAGGTATTTCATTTGCCGACCTCAAGGTCGATATCGGCGCCGACGGTCAGCCTGTTAAGGCTGGTTTTCAGGCCTTCACCGGTCCGCACGAGCAGGATGGCGGACTCACTAGAAACTACGATTTGGATGGGACCAATATCAGTGCGACCATTACTATCGGCAACAACGGCCGCGCCGGCTACCGCACCTATAATGGCGGCGACCTCGGTCGGGACATGGTTTATCCCGACGACGACGAGCAACAGGGCGCCGTAGCTGGCAGCGTCATCCTGACGCTTGGCGGCCTGGCCGCAGGTGACTACACCCTTCTGTCGTACCATAACGACGGCAAAGGGGGCGAACACGAGGACCACGGTTCGTTAAATGTAACGGTCAGCGGCAGTGTTACAGCATCAACAGACCATCCGAATGCTCCTCAGACGCGAAATGACAGCAATGATGACAATCTGGGCCAAAGTACGGTGACATTCACCGCCAGCGGCGGCGGTAACGTAGTTATCACCTATGCCCCTGCTGGAAACGGTTCAGACAACAGGGCTACGCTGAGCGGTTTCGAACTTAGTGGTTCGGCTGTTGCGCCTGACGCCGATGATGACGGTGTGCCGGACGATCAGGACAACTGCCCGGATATTGCCAACCAGGATCAGGCAGACGACGATGGTGACGGTGCGGGCAACGCCTGTGACGACTGTCCGGATGACGCGGATAAGGTGGTTCCGGGTGTTTGCGGCTGTGGCGTTGCCGATATTGACAGCGACCTTGATGGTGTCGAGAACTGCATCGACAACTGCCCGGCAGTGGCCAACCCCGACCAGCTTGACAGCGACGGCGATGGCGTAGGTGACGCCTGTGAGCCGGTCGTAGAGTGCCCCTGCAAGGGCGATATGAACGACGACGACCAGATAGATCTGGAAGACCTTCAAGCAGTGGCGACTATATTGCTGGAGGCAGGTGCTCCATTTGTCGTTCAATGTGATTAATACACAGCGTCCAAGTACGGCTAAAGGTTAAAACCAAAGGGACCTGTGCCCATGCGCTGGGTGCAGGTCCTTTTCCACATGTCGCATATCGTGGATGTCTTGTGGCATGGCGTCGAGAGGGGGAATGGTGGTTGCGGTGTTGATTGATACCACATCCTTCGACAATGCGGTTCAGAATTCTTCTCAGGTTCTGTTTTGGACCCAAAGGCGGCTCCGGTTCAGAGAGGCGGAATATTAGCTTGCGCATCGCACGAAGTCCGGCGTGAAGTAATAGCGGCCAGAAAGATTTTCTTACGGCCAGAGGCTCTCATTGAGCCATTTTGCTGCAAACTCGGCGTAGCTTTTCCAGCCTTCGCTCGTCCCGTCAAAGCCGTCGGCCTCTATCGCGTGGTCCTCGAAGTTGACGATGCAGTCGACATTGTGGTCCGAAGCGATTTTTTCCACCTCAGGAATACAGCTTGGCATGCACAGACCTATGTCGTCAATGTAAACGACGCCGTAGGCTCCGGTAGGTGTTCCATTTCGGTCTCCAACGCCGATGTACAGCCTCTTGACCGCCTTCAAATCCACACCGCGAAACTTTGCGAGGTGTGTGCCCCAGGGCTGCCACCTCTGGCGCGTCAGATTCATAGGTTGAATCCCTGCTTCTTTGCTGCCGCCGTCGGCGTCTTCAGCTATAACGTACGTCCTGATGCTGTCGGACAAGTGGTTGACTGCTTCGCCCCTGAAGAAAATTGCCAGCGTAGCCGGACTGGCGGTCCAGTCCTGCGGGCTGTCAAATGTCAGGCAGACCTCGGAGAACTGAGACGGACCGGCATTGTTGTATTCAAGCATAAGTGA
>Ga0180438_10000933_pt1 | contig 53457 bp, 87 predicted proteins | sample SS_ome_12_FD_132455 | JGI IMG/M metagenome (GOLD analysis project Ga0180438, IMG submission 132455) | Hypersaline lake sediment archaeal communities from the Salton Sea, California, USA - SS_3_D_2 metaG | ecosystem: Environmental > Aquatic > Non-marine Saline and Alkaline > Hypersaline >...
AAAATGAGATCGACGATTTAGTTGATTCTAAGTCTTAGGCTTATTGTGATTGATAGGTTATATACGGTTATAAAGGTGCGTTTTAAGACTGTGAAATATGCGGTTAAGATGAGCACAGTTAAAAGTCGGTTTTACGCTAAGTGTTTGACGGTTAGGGTAGGGCAGGTAGCATGGCATGTGTTGTTTTGGCGAAAAGGTTGAGCCTGGTTTATAGCATGCGTGCGCTATTTTTGAGAGGATAGTTTCGGATTTAAAAGGAGACCAATGTGAGTGAGTTTAAGACAGATAGACAGGGAGCAAAGATTAGGACCTACGAATTTTCTAAGATGTATGTAAATATTGCGGAGGTTCAGTGTATAGAATCGTCGACTGATCAGAGTTGTTATATCCATCTAAAGAGCGGTGATTATTATGAGGTTATCGGAGACTCGGTTACTGTGATGGAGAGCATGCGCGAGGCTTTTGGAGACGGTACGCGATTGGCGTTTTACGGGGCTGAGGCTATCGTTAGCCACTTTGACCGTGATGTTAGGGCGGAGAAGGAGTAGAATATGAGTTTTTGGGAAATAGTATTGTTGTTAGCGATTATATTTGGAATCATAGGTTGTGATGTTAACCTGGGTCCTGATGTAGATACGTCTTCGGGAATATCGTATGAAAATTGAGATAATACCGGTTGAGAATGGTTATATCCTTACTCAGACTCGTGAGGGTGTGGTTAGCAGCATGGTGTTTGAGGATGAAGGGTCCGAAATTAGTTCGGCTAGAAGTCTTTTACAGCATATGCTGTATGTGCTAGGTAAGGACGGGAGTAGGCATGATGAGGAACGGTTGTACGTTATTGCTGCACCTGGAGATAAGCATGTTGCCTTTACCCGAGAGCATTCGGACGTGATTTATGGCAGATAGAGATGTTACGAATCAGATACGCTTTATGTTGAAGACAAGTTTTGCTTGGTCAGATGATAAGGTAGAAGCATGGTTTAGTAAGCCTTGTTTGATATTAGGCGAATGTGTGTGGGGCGGAAAGTGGGAAACTAACCAGGATATTATTGATATAGGTCGTGGGGAGGAGCTTTTGCAGCTTATTTACGAGTGCTTAGGAAATGGCAATTATTAGGACTTGACAAGGCTTGTTTGGCGTGTTAAGATTAGTTATTAGCATAATATCTGTAGGAGGGTAGCATGTTTTACGATCCTGAAAGCCCGTATTACCAGTGGCAGTGTATCGAGGAATACTTTGCATTTAGTGTACATAAAATATTTTTAGAATTTATAAGATCATACGATAAATATTCAGATGGAACTCCGGCTGAGGACTTACTAATATCATTGTTTAATGAGGACGATGACGTGCCTCCTTATGCTGCTATAGGGCTATTAGATGCTTTTAAGTGTTATAGTGTAGAGGAGTTTCTACCGCACTTTTTAGAGCTGAAAGGGTTTGATAAGGAAATCTGGGATTACTACTGGGAGCACGGTCTGGATGAGCAGTTTAAGCCTGAATACTGTATTAATTAGTCTGCCTTTTTTGTTAATATGGGTAGCTTTATCAACAATATTTATAGGAGCAGTGTATATGACTATAGCAAATTTAAGTAAACAAAAGTTTTTTTCTTCGTGGCAATATCGGATGAAGGTGCAAAAAGAGCTCGGAAAAATGCCCGGGGGAAGGTATAAGGAACTTAAGAAATTATTTTATAATTTTAGAGCTGACTCTTCTGTTCCCTTTGGGAAGGTTTTGCCTTTTAAGAAAAAGGAGACTAAATAATGTTTATTTTATTGTCTATTGCTTTAAGAGCATGCGTGGCGGTGTCTATATATCATCATGCTCCGTATCTTGGTCTAGCATGTGGGTTCTATTACTTACACGAAGTGTATCTACAACATATTACCTATATTAGACAGGTAGAGTACTTAAAAAGTATAAAGGATAAGTTTACTAAGATGGATAAAGATTAGCATGATGTTTATTTTACTACACAAAACTGCAGACGTTTGGATATTTAGTAGAGGTTTAGAAGATTTAGTTGTTATAAAAAAGATTTATGGAGGATGGGGAGTGAAGATAGACGGTGTTTTAGTCTATTTCGATACTTTGCTAGATGCGCTGCTAACTTTTTCCCTGCAGTTTTCAGAAAGGATTGTTCATTGAGGGTTATAATATGGCGTTCAAGGCGTTTTGCAGTTCTACCCGACTCTAGGTATGGGTCTTGGTGTCAAAATGGCTACACGGATCTATTAGGGGCTTTAAATGGGATTTTATTTTATCTGTGTCAAAGTATAAGCCGCATTGCTAGCCGCAGTTCGTTCAACAACAATAAATATTTAGAATTATTGCAAGCCGCAGAAGCCGCAGGGGTTTTCTTAAGTCCAGAAAAACGGCTTTGTAAAAAATGTATATATAAGGTAGAAAAATATAATATAGCGGCTCCCTGTTATGGGCTCTGTGGCTGCCCGACTTGGAAAAAAGCTGCGGCTTCTGCGGCTATGAACAATATTAAATACTTAAGTGTGTTTTTTAGCTGCGGCTTGGGGGTGCGCCGGGCTGAAGCCGCAGCTGTTTTTTGCTGTTTTTAAATAAGATTTGTGGAGACATTATGAACTTAGTTAATTTTTATGAAATGCTTTTTGATCCTGACGAATACACTACTGTGGGTAATATGTTTGAAAATAAAGTTTGTTTAGTCCACGGTGAGCATAGGGCTGGCGAGTTCTTTTGCATTAATCCGTTAGATGGTGCTAGAGATCACGGGTTTTTTGTAAACGAAAAATATTCAGAGGAAATTCCTCGACGTGCAGACTTGAATGTTATTAAATATAGAAATTTTTTATTTGAGATAGATTGTCTTAGTTTAGAGGATCAATTAAAATTATTTAGCGCTTCTGGAATTCCGTTTACTACTTTGGTTTATTCCGGAGGAAAATCTTATCATGCTATACTATCGCTAGCTGAGCCTTTGGATCTAGAGCCTCATTTGCCAGAATCTGTAGCTGCTTACAAGCATGTGTGGAAACGATTGGCTGCTAAGATTGACCTAGCTGGGAGAAAGTTAGGTTTTGAGTATTCTGTTGGAGAGAGTTCTTTTGTCGATCCTGCTTGTAAGAACCCTTCTAGATTTAGTAGGCGTCCTGGGGAGCAGGGGGAAGGTAGGAAGTTGCAGGAATTGCTGTTTATTAAAAATCGAATAAGTGCGGATAACTTCGTTTCTTTATTGTCGAGTTGTCCCGAAGTATTTGAGGCTAAAAAAGTTGAATTTGCCAAACCCGTTCAAGAAATATATACTGTAGACCAGTTGAGAGCTGCTCTTCCTGTTGGGCTTAGACGTTTTTTTGAAGACGTTGAGTGGGCAGCGCCAGCTGGGTTGTATTCTTTAATTTATAAAAACGTTTTATGGGCTATAGATGAGACGGGCGTTTCTAAGGAACTTTTGAGTAATTATTTGGAAAAATATACTTTTCCTATATTAGTAGCTTCTGGGTATCCAGCACATAAGATTATGGTTCCTGTAGAGCATGCTTACGGCTACAAGAGGAGGGCATAGTGTCGGCGCATTTTGCTGTTAAAAAGTCAATAAAAAAGCTTATCCGATTTGGGCTGAACAAAGAACAAATTTTATCTTCTTTAAAATCTAGCCCGGAGTGTAAAGATATTCGAGAACCTATTTTGGCGGCTTTAGTATCTCAAACTTGTTCTGAATATCCTGACTACGAGAGCATCCAGGAGTTGCTCCGCTCTAAAATAATTATCGATAGGATGGCGGAAGATAATCATATTATCTTGGTGGATCCTTTACGTAGAACGGTAGAAAAATACGATAAGAGTCGGGCTTTTCAAATGTTAGATCCTAAGGTAGACCTTAGAGATCGTATTTATACTTGTAAGTTAGACTATAATCCTCTAAAATCTTCTTTTCTTTATAGAGAAAATAGGGTTTGGAAATATAATAACTACGTTCCTCCTGAATGGAAGCGGGATCATTTTTATAGCTGTGGCGAAGTTCCTGTAGTAAAAACTTCTGAGATTCCTTCTTTATATCGTAAGTTTCTAATGCATTTAGTAAATAATCATGTTGGATCTTTTAATTATATATTAGACTGGTTGGCTAATGCTATACAAGCTAGGAATTACTGTATTCTTACTACTATTGGAAAGCAAGGTATCGGTAAGGGAATGCTCGGTGAGATTATGAAGCTTATAGTAGGCAACGAGAACTATGCTAAGACGGATAATCGACTTTTGGATAAAGAGTTCAACTCTCAGATTAATAACAAGGTAATTGTTTATTTGGATGAGATTGAGGTCAGGAAAACTTCGCAAGAGAATAAGTTAAAAGACTTAATAAATAATCATATCGAGGTTGAGAAGAAGGGCGTTGATGCTAAAATGACTAAAAATTATGCTAGTTTTTATCTTTCTTCTAATAACTTAGATGCTATAAAGATTCCTGCTGACGACCGTCGATTTTCTATAGTAGAGTTAACTTCTTCTAAGCTATATACTGTTATGACTTCGGCTGAGATTTCTTCTCTGTTGGATCCGAGCAATGTGGCGGAATTTGCTAGATTTTTATATTATAGAAAAGTGGATCCTGAAAAGATGCTCCGAGTTTTTAAAACTACTAGATCGATAGAGCTTAGATTAAATAATTTAAAAGGCTGGCAAGAGTGGTTTATTGAAGATTACTGTTTTGATCATGCTGGAGAGGATATTCTTATCGACGACGTTAAGCAAATTATACAGGAGAAATTTGGTTTTTCTATTGCTCCCGGGAGACCTGCATTTCAGAAACTGGAGACGCTGTTTCCGGAAAGATTTAGGGTTAAGTCTCGAAAGTTTGAGGATCGGGAAAACCCAGATAAGAAGAAAACTAGATATTTTTTACAGATTCAGCCCTGGGAGGACTTAAATGTGTGACAATAAATGCGAATCTTGCGGAAAGGATTCTGAAGAGTTAGTGACTAGATTGGGATTTAAACAAACTTTTTGGTGCGAGTTTGTTTGTACCGATTGTTTTTTTGAAAAAGAAGGGAAGACTTTTGAGGAGTACTCTGCTTCTGACTATTATGGAGAACTAAATGAACAAGCTTAAGCCTGGGTTAAATGACATTTCTAACTCTGATTACCATGCGGATAAAAGTTACTTGAGCTCAACTAGCTTAAAAAAACTTTTGAAAGATCCCGAGGTTTTTTATAAGGAACATTTTCTCGGTGAAGGAGAGAATAAGTCTAGTAATGCTTTTGACGAAGGAAGCTATGCACATACTCTTATTTTAGAGCCTCATATGGTAAAGGAAGAGTACGCTTTCTTTGAGGGCTGGCGGAAATACGGGAAGGATTGGGATGCTTTTTTGACTAAGCATGGTGATTCTGGAAAAATATTGCTTTCTAAGCCTCAAAGAGTTCGTGTTGAAAAACTTATAGATGTATATGATCAAATGGAGGTTGCCAAAGAGCTTATTTCTGGAGGATTTCCTGAGCAAACTGTAGCTGGTACTCTGTCTGACGTTCCTATTAAAGTTCGTGCTGACTATATTAATGTCGATAGGGGTTATATTGCGGATGTTAAGACTACTGGCAGAGCTGGTGATTTAGATTCGTTTAAATATACTATTTCGGACTATTCTTATCAGTTATCCGGTGCTTTGTATAGCATGATGTTTGAGAAATTTTACGGTAAGCCTTTCGATTTTTACTTCATCGTTCTTTCTAAAAAGGAAGTCACTTGCGATGTTTATAAGATGAGTTCTGATACTATGGCGGAAGGTAAAGCTATGGTTATTGAAGGACTTTCTCTCTATAAAAAATGTTTAAAGACTGGTCTCTGGACATCTAGAAAAAAATGTGCTAATATGGCTTTAAATGATAAATATGAGATTGAGGAGGTATGATGAAAGTTGATGGAAGCGGTCTTCGAGATAATAAAGGTAAGGTTCCTTTAGAGTTAGTTCCTCCTAGTTTAGTATTTGCGGTTGGGGAAGTTTTGAAGGTTGGTGCAGCTAAATACGCTCCTAGAAATTGGGAGTCGGGGATGCCTTGGTCTACTGTTTCTGGATGCGCTTTAAGACATTTTTTTAAGTGGCTATCTCCACTTCACTCTGATCTAGATGAGGAGACGGGGCTCAATCATTTGTGGCATGTTGCTTGTAATATTGCCATGTTGATTGAATATGATTATACTTGTAAAGATTTAGACGATAGACCTAAATATGATCTAGGCGATGGTGCCTAATTTACTTAAAGGAGTTTTTATGACAGATAAGACTTTTGTGCGTCCTGGTCAAGAAAGTCAGCCTAACATTTCTTTTGTTAGACCTGCTGAATTGGCTAAAGAGGGCATTACTGGAGTTATTGTGGAGGGCGAATTTGTAGAGTCTCTGCCTAATCATTTTGATGAGGAAAAGAGCGACTATAAATTTGTTAGAGAAAATGGCGATGTGGTAGTTATCAACCATACAGGATCTTTGGCTTACAGGATGAAGAAAGTGTCCCCTGGGGACTTTTGTCAAGTATCTTATAATGGTAAAACTACTATTGAGAACGGAAAGATGAAGGGCAAGCAGGCTCATGATTTTGAAGTTCTAGTTGCTAGAGAAATGTAATCTAAATAGGGAGGCAGAATTGTCTCCCTATTTTACCTGTTGGAGGGTACCATGCGTGTTTTATTAATTTTGCTATTATTGTCATCTTGTAGTAGTCCCAGTACCTATCGAGAGTTTGCTAGAGAATGCCATTCTTATTATCTAGATAAGGGTTTGACGGCAGATCAAGTTCTAAAACTTTGTTTTGCTGAAAAAAGTAGGGAAAACAAATGAAAAGTTATCGAGTACTCTCTGAGCTGTCCGAATTATCGGAGTTAGAGACTTATTTGAAATCTTGTGAGTATGTGGCTTTTGATACAGAGACTACGGGGCTGAATCCTCGTAAAGATAAGGTAATTGGTTTTTCGGTTACTGGGATTGAGGGTACCGGATACTATGTTCCTTTTTATAATTTTAATGTAGATAGTGCAGAGTTAGAGTCTTTAGAGTTTTTAGACTCTTGCCAAACAGTTTTTGAGCTTTTATTGACTAAAAAATTGATCATGCATAACGCTTCTTTCGATTGTCGAATGATGCGTGCTAATTTTAACTTGAATTTAATCCCGGCATTGTATTGCGATACTATTGTTCTTAAGCACACTGTCGATGAAGATATGCCTTTTGGGCTTAAAGATATTGCTAAGAGAATCCAAAATGAGATTGGTTTAGATGTTACTAAGGCTGCTAATGAGGAGCAGGTGGCGATGGTGGCGTCTATAAAACAAAATGGTGGATCTATTACTAAGGATAAGTATGAGCTCTATAAAGCAGACCTTAAGTTAATCGGCGAATATGCTTGTGCAGATACTGATTTAACTTTAAGAATTTTTAATTATTATTCTACTATTTTAAAGAGAGAGGGTTTAGAGAGATTCTTTTATAAGGATGAGGTAATGCCTTTGCTTAAGGAAGTTACGATTCCTATGGAGGAGCGCGGTGTTCCTGTTGACGTATCTGCTTTGCAGTGTGCGCAAGAAGAAATTATTTTAGATATTGCTAAGCTAGAAAAAAATATATTGGATAAGATTTCTCCCTATTTACCAGATTTTGAACGCTGGTATCTTGGGAAGAATTACCCTCCTAGAAGGTCAGGCGAGTTTGCTCAGAAATTAGCTGAGTATGCTCGCCTTCCTTTGCCCAAGACCAAGAGTGGACGATTAAGTTTATCTAAGTCTGCTTTAGAGTCTTGTCTTCCCAATAAGTATGCGGAGTATCTATTGGGCGGGGAGTACTTGGATGACCACGAGGTTTTGGCTGTATCTAAACTGTGCTGGCAGGATTCGGGATCTCCAGCTATTATAAACCTATTATCTAAGCATCATTTAAAACGTTTATTTTTTAAGATATTAAACGAGAAGTCGATTAATAAAACTCCTACAGGGCAGCCTCAGGCAGATACTGTTTTTTTAGAATCTGTTAGGAGTAAATATGATTTTGTACCTTTACTTATGGATTTTAATAAGTTAAATAAGCTAAAATCTGCTTATATAGATCGTTTTTTGTCTGAGCAGGATTCTGGTATATTTTATCCTAGGTTTCAGCAACATAGAACGGTTTCTGGGCGCTATGGCGGTGACTTAATGCAATTGCCTAGACCTTTAGAGCCCGGGCAAGCTTCTGAAGTAGTTACTAAGTATACTAATATGATTAGAAAATTTTTTATTTCTGGCTCAGGTTATAAATTTATTGATGCTGATTATGAGTCTTTAGAGCCTCATGTTTTTGCGCATGTTAGCGGGGATGAGGGTCTTAAGGATATTTTTAGATCAGGAAAAGATTTTTATTCGTCTATTGCGATTGCTACTGAAAATTTAAATGGAGTTAGTGCAGATAAGAAGTCCGATAATTATTTAGGTAAGGTTGACAAACCTCTGCGTCAAAAGGCAAAAGCTTATTGTCTTGGGGTACCTTATGGGCTAGAGGCATTTAAGCTTTCTACTATGTTGAATAATAGTCCTGAGGAGTGTGAGGAACTCATTGATAATTACTTGTCTGCTTATCCTAAACTTAAGTCTTGGATGGAAGTAAGTAATGAGCAATGTAAGAAATTTGGCACTGTTCGGTCTGAGGCTGGGCGAGTTCGTCACATGAAAAAGGCTGCTGCTTTTTACCATCAAGACCGAGGTATTTATGCTCTTTTTGATAGTAAGGGTAATCTTTACGATGCGCTAACTTTGTGGAAAAAGCACCATAAAAATGAATCTAGTTATAAAAATATGAAGTGGAAGCGGAAGCAGATGAAGAACTATCTTAATAATGCTAAAAACTTCCAAATTCAAAGTTTAGCAGCATCTATTACCAATAGAGCTTGTATCGCTATTTCTAGAGAATTACGTAGGCAGGGAATAGATGGATATGTTTGCTGTCAGATTCATGATCAAATTATTGTTAGGCTTCCTGAGCAAGAGTCGGTACGGTTCTCGAAGACAATGCAGTACCTTATGGAGAATGTCTATAAAATTTCTTTACCGCTCTCGGCTCCTGCTCAAATAGCTTCTGACTTTTACGAGGGGCATTAATATGTGGACAAAAATGTCAGACTATGAGATAATGAGTGAATATGGAGATATTTATATGGGTAAGACTAAAAAAGCGCATCCTCTAGATCGAAACGATTTGGTTAGAGTGAAGAAATCTAACGAGCGTGCTCGTATTGCGGAGTACCACGGTACTAATAAGTGGGGTCTTTGTGAGTATTATATAGAGCATTGTGTTCCGTCTATTCCTGGAACTTATGTTGAGGAGCATGAGATTGAGGTTTTGGAGTTTATCGAGGTTGCTGAGAAGATTGCTTGTCCCGCAGAGTCGGTAACTCCCCCGTGCCATCATCCTGATAAGTATCTTAATGTATTATCTGCAAATTTAAAGTTTTGGGTTTGCCCTGATTGTAAAAAGGAACTATGATAAATTATATTGTTAAACTGATTGTGAAATATTTTAAAGAAGCTATTCAAAATTTCATGAAGGCTTCGGAGTTAAAAAAACTTAGGCAAGATTCTAAGCAAAAAAAGAAGGTATCGGATGAAGAAGTTAAAAGCGCTGAGCGTGATTATGATGATTTTATGGACTTGTATGAGTCCTATAGGCGCCAAGGACGACAGGACAAGGACTAGTTTAGTTTCTTGCGATACTGTTTTAAAGAAATGTGCTAAAACTGTGCAATCTCAAAAATCGGCAATTGAGTCTCAAAAAAAGACGATAGAATCTTTCGAAAAATCTGAGGGCAAGCATGCGAAGGAGGTCGCCAGGCTTCACCGTAAAAATAATGTAGTTTCTGCTGTAGGGGTTGTCGTTAATGTAGTTCTTCTATTAATTATGGTACTGTAATGAACTTATCTCCTGAACTTAGTTTTATTCTTGGATTTATTGTCGGGGCTGGTGTAGTTGGTAGCAGTGTGCAGCGTACTATTAGTGTATCGAAGGGCAGGCTACTTAGTACCTTCTTTTCATCTAACTTAAACTCTTTGTTTTATTTTTTCTCAATTACATTTGTGGCTAAAGAGAATTTTGTTGCCTATCTTGGTACTTGTGTTGGCAGTTGGGCTATATGTCAGTATTTAGCTTTTTCTGCTAAGAAGAATTTGGAAAAATACGATGTTAAATGATCGGTGGTTTGATGTTGACGGTATCATGAGCCCTGGTGGAGAGAATGGGTTTTTGTTTACTTCTCAGTTTATTTTACTTTCTGATGGCGAGTACTGTAGTGATATTTCTAGTAGAGCCTTATCTAAGATTAGCATTGGGCTAGGCGAGTTTGGCTTAGACCCTTTAGAACCTTGGAGTCACGATAATCATACGGGGTTAGTTTGTTTTTCTAAAGTTCTAAACTTAGATATCCATAGAAAAATATACCTTAAGCATTGGTATGCTATGTTACACCCGAAAGATTTTATTTTTCATATGTGGGCTGCAGGCGGTTGGCGAGCCGCTTTAGTTTTCCCCTTTTTGTGGATTTTAAGTATTTCTATGATTTTAACTTGTGCTCAGGATTTTAAAATAAGACCTACTTTTAGAGAAAGACTGAAACTTAGATGGTTTTTTGGCAAGAAAGTGCGGAGCGAGCGTATAAATGATACTCTTACTTTAGATTATTATATTAAAAATTCTGGGCAAGAATATGTTTTGAGACGGTTTTTGAAGACTGATGGTAAGATTTTAGCTTGGATGCGGCTTAAGGCTTTTAGAATGCCGATTACATCTTTTTTTTGTAATTTAGCTATTAGTAAAAATAAAGAGTTTGGAACTTGGAAGCGATGTTTTGAATTATACTTTAAGCATCCTTCACATCCTAATAGAAGCTTCCCCGATTCTAATTATGAGGTTTAAATGAGAGATACTATTAAAATATCTAACTATTACTTTGATAAGTGTAAGAAATTTGCTGAAAGTCAATTATCTACAAGTGCTGACTTATACTTTTATAGAGGTGAGCGCAATAAGGCAAAGATGTTTGAGGACATCGTTGTTGGAAAAATGGCGGAGATTGCATCTTATAAATATCTTAAAGGGTTAGGGTACGAAGTTAAAAAGCCCGATTTTACAATTTACGAGCGAAGAAATAAATCGTTTGATGCGGATCTGTCTACTAAGTGTGGGTTATCTTTTCATGTTAAGTCTCAGCATACTAAGAGTGTGTTTAGATATGGACATTCTTGGCTTTTGCAAAAAAGCGATAAGCTCGTTAAGGAGCCTTCTAAGCAGGAATTTTTTATTTTTACTCAAGTTCGTTCATACTATGTGGATATTTTAGGCATTGCTAGAGCTACAGACGTAGTTCCTCATCTGCAGGATCCTGTGGTTCCCAGGTATAGGTCTACGAAAAAGGCTTTGTATCTAGATTATTTGAAGGAAAAAAGAATTAATTTAAAGAGATTTTAAGTCTATAATTTCTATGGTCGCTTCTATATAGAAATCGTCCGTTTTGGATACTGTTTTTTTAGAGGTCATCTGTCCTATGTACCGATCATCCATCTCTAAGTTTTCGCACCCATATGGGGGTTTTTTTTGTATATGTTTGGGTAGGAATATTAAGTCAATTAGAGGTTTTTCCCAGTTTGATAAGTCTATAGATCTTGCTGAGAGCTGTCCTTTAGCGGTTATTATTTGTTTTTCGGGATAAAATGCGGTCAGCTCTACTCTATAGAAATTATTGAATGGATTGAAATTTTTTTTTAGAGCGAGTAGTTTTCTGTGATTGTCTTCTAGGGATAGATAGTGAAATACTTTATGGGACCACTCCCGGGCTTCTTTAGTTTTTCCAAAATTTTTACCGTAGTACATGGCGTTTATTGAAAAAGGACGTATTGGGATAGTTAGAGTTTCTTTCATGATGTGGGGAGAGAAGGGAGGTTTAGACCCCTCCCTTGAGAATTATACCTCTCTCCTGGAAGGTTATTTAGCCTCTTCTTCAGAGACTTTTAAAGCTTTTTTAACTTTTGCAACTAGTTCGTCGTCGAGTTTGTTGTCAGTTCTTTCTACTAATTTTTCTAATAAAAATATAATGATTTCTTTTAGAAATGCTTCCGTTAGTAGTGCTGAGAGTAGGGCTTTTCCTACAGATTTTAAAATTTCAAGTACCATAATAACCTCCCTATGGTTTCTACTTATGTTTTTTTGTTTTCTAACAGTCCCATTTTCTTAAAGCTTTGTTTATTCGACTATTTGGATCTCTAGCAGTTTCTGCACTTGTTAGCCTTTTTTTCATTCCTTTCATTCGTGCGCAAAAGGATTTTCTTCTTTTTGCTTTTGCTTTAGATTTTAAGGCTGCTTTTGCGGATACTGGTGGTTTTAGATTACTTCCGGTACTTTTGTTATAGGCATTCCGTCCTTTTTGAGTTAGCCCTCCTGTATCGGCTTTGTGTTCTTTTTTCCATTTAAAGTATTTTTGTTTAAGTACTGATTTATAGGACTTAGAGCTCATTTTTATAGCCTTTTTTAATTAAAATATCTTCTATATGATGCGGCTTTATTGTGTCCGGATTGTAGTTTAGTTCTAGAAACAATTTTTTTAAAACTTTTTCATATACAATTTCAGAGCAGTTTTTTCCTTTTTTCCAAGGATTTTTTAGCTTATTTCCTGTAAAAAAACTTACTATGTCTAGTATAACTATTCCAAGATTTTGCATCAGAGCGTATGAATTTCCTGCTTCTTGGTAGCATGCTTTTTTTACTTCTATGTCTAGCTCTTTTGGTACATGTATTATATACTTTTTTACTATTTTATGTTTTTTAAGAAAAAATTTTTCGTACTCGTAATTAACTTTTCCTTCATTTGCTTGGTAGTATCTTTTCCCCCAATCTCGAATTTCCACTGCATGAGCTACGTGACTATAAGGTTTTTGAGTCCACAGTCTAATTGCCCAGCTTCCTATTGGCATAAATAGTTTAGATTTAGTAAACACAATTTCAATAGATTTCCAATTTTTTAAAGATTTCATGCTCGAAAGTATTCTACTACTACCATTAGTTTATGCTGAAACCCTACTGGATGTCGGAGTATGTATTGTAGTTTATTCGTGGGAGTGGGTACGCCTTCTGTTGTTAAATTTAATCTTGCTGAGGCTCGCCCGTCTGTTTCTAACTGATCTCCTTCTGGCAAAAGTTTTAGATTTATGCCTCCGATAAATTCTGTAACCGTTCCTGGAAGATGTTTTAAATCGGTTGCTCCGGCTATTACCCAAATTCTTAGATCTTGCGTAGGCGGAGTTGATTGGTGAACATTTCCTCCTATAATGTCGTAATCATATGAAGGTGCTATGGTAAGTACCGTTTCTACACAGTTTAGATTCAATTCTAGCTGAGTTCCTGCTACTAGTTCTGTTCCATTTGAATCAAAAAATTGTAACGTACATCCTGGGCGAGTAGTGCCGATGTAGTCTTCGCAAAAAAGACTATTTAGTGTGCTTGTTTCGACTTCTACAGGGTGCGCTAAATATCTCCATCCTTTGTATGTAGTTGCCGATTTTGTAACTTGCCTTCCGTCACTATCTATTTCTGTTAAATTTTTATTGGCAGAGGGCAGGTAATTTGTTTCAAAATCTGTTGCGTCTTCTATTTCTAATTTACAGAAGAAACTCAGGTTTCCATCAAAAGCATATATATGGTACTGATTTCCTTTAGTAAAATATTGAATGGATAGTTTTTTAGAGTCGACTATCCCTTTAATTTCTGTCCAAGTTAGTTCTATTCTTTCCATCTATTAACCTTTTGAAATATATATTAAGTAACCTTCCACATCTCTGGATGAGGAGTTGGAATTAGCTTTGCTTAGAAGTTTGATAGAAGTGGAGTATGGGATCGGGGCAGGCGGGTTGAAAACAAGCACATTCTTATTGGAGTCAAAGCTTAGTGGAAGACGAGCTGAGGCAGCTATTTTTCCAGCATTTCCCGAAAATATTCTGTCTAAGTCATCGCAATCAATATCTAGAATATCTGTTCCATCTATTTCTATTTTTTGAAAAATATTGTCTGAGTTATATTTTATTACTGCTCCATAAAATTTTCCTGCACCTGTATAATTATATATTTCTGTAAAATTTCCTGTTTGTGGATTTAATGATTGATTAGAAAAATTGGCTTCTACTGTGAATGTATTTTCAATAGAGGTGGTAGGTAGTGAGGATGCGGATTCTATAGTTACCTTACTTATTCCTGATCTTAGATAGTTTATTTGATCTGCTACTGTACTAAAATATTCTGTCCCATTTCCAACTCTTAAGGTTCCATCTGATATTCTGGTTAAAATAGAACTGTCTTCTGAGGCTCTAATTCTTCTATTATGAGGGATTATGTACGTTTCATTCTGTGCTAGTATTACCCCAAGAACGGACTCTTCTGTTGTATTTATATTTTGAATTACGCATGTGTTAAATGACATTTAGTACTCCTAAGGAACTGCTCTAAAGATTAAAACTATCCCGGCATCTGCTGCGTTAGTTCCATCATCTATATATTTGATAAAAATTGTATCTCCTTGATTAAAGGACTCGTTTATGCCCGTTTCTACAAAAGTTTGCGTATTTGTCTTAGAAACAGTGTTAAATACTATTGCCGTTGTAGAGTTTTTTCTTAATTCTATAGTATAATCTGCGGTAGACCTAGAGTTAGAAAAAGTATATTCTTCCATTACACAGTCTATTGGGATAACTATGGGAGTAACGTCGCCTGGTAACAGGTTAGAGTATCCTATAAATTCATTATTTGATAAAGTTCCATTATAGACTAAGGGTATAGAGAATCTTGGAGTATTTAGAGCTGTGGAGACTCCTGCTCCGATTGCTTCTTGTACAGTATTTTCTGATATTTCGGTAGTAGGGGTAAACACAATGTTTGTCGCAGAGTCTGGATATTTTAAAAATGCTATAGCTTCCGATGCAGGAGATAGATCGTTAGTTCCGTCATTTGCTACTACATCTCCAGAATTTATTAAGGTAGTTAATTCTAAAATAACGTCGTCTGTAGATAGAAGTAAATACTTTTGAAATGGAACTTCATACTGACCAGATGCCGGTATTTCAACAGCTAACTCATCTAATGTTATTATAGATCCTGTTGTGTTTTTTAGTATTTTAGCCATTAGATAACGTCCCCCCCTAGAATGCAGGTGATAACTCCATTTTTTACTGATCCTGAACTAACTTTAGCAGCTAATTCTTTACCTTGTGTTAGGGAAATGGGAGATAATAATACTGTTGTAGTTCCTCTAGCAGCAGTTACAGATACTGTTGTAATTAAAGTAAATGTGGTGCCATCATGTTCATATACTTCAATACTATATGTATTTGGGTCTGTTTCGTTGTAGACTGCTACTGCCGTAAGTTCTGGATTATTTTGAAGTATTGGAATTCCTGTTCGATTCGAAGGTACCCCGGAGCCTACGTCTGCCCATGAGCCTGAAGGATTGTTCCCGGGTAGAGTAAGGAGAAACCCGGGGGAAGCAGATGATACTAGTTCTTGAAGAGATACTTCTGTAGTTACGTCTGTATCTTTAAACTTCATAACTCCGGAATCTCCCTGAATGGTAGTATTGTCGGAGTTTTCAAATGCAATGCCTTTTGAAGCAACGTAATCTTCTGTCGGATCTGCCTCTTTGGGCATCATGTCCAAGTCACTGCCACTTGTTGTATCTTCAATTTTAAGAGGCTTTACTTTGTCGATAGGCATAGTTTATTTCCTTTAGATATATTTTCTAAAGCTGGCAAATATTGTAAATTCCACGGAACATGTAGCCCGCAAACATTGTTATTTTTTAAAGGAATTATATGGTCTACGTGATATCCTTTAGGACAATTTAAATATATTACTTTTAACTCTTTTTTGTAGTTACCTAGAGTGGCATTTAGTTTTGATGCTCTTCTGGCATTTTCGTTTGCTGTTCGCACTGCTTGATTTTCTTTCGCCCATTTTCGAGCATTTTTTCTGATTTTATCAATATTTTTTTTTCGGTACTCTTGGTAATATTCTTTTGTGTACCATTTTTTATAGTTTTTAGATTGTTTAATTTTATATTCTGGAGTTTGTCGATATTTTTTATGATTTAAATTTGCACATTTTCTACACTCATTTCTTGTTCCGTCCTTTGCGTTTTTTCTAGGCGAATATTCTGTAAGATTCTTTAATTGTTTACATATTCTGCATATTTTCATATTAATTTAATCTATAAAAAGCGGAGCCGAAGCCCCGCTATGTTTTAATTAAGCTCTGGTCCCTACTCTTTGAAGTTGTAGTGCCATTGCTGTTGTACTTTTGGCAATTCCTACTTGGAAAATTACGTTGCCAGAACCAGAAGGAACTGTAGTAGTAATTCCTCCGGCAGTAGAGGGATCGGCAAAGTATCTGGCTCCAGCAGTTAAACCGGTAAGTCCAGTTACCACTCCGCTATCGCAAATATCTACGGGGGCGGCGGCTGCAGCTGCTGTGGAAGCCATTCCGATTACCCTAGATGCGGCGCCTACAGAAGAAACGTCGGCTAGATCAACGCTGTCTGCTCCGTCAATATATACTACTTCTCCAATTGCAGTAATGGAGGTTGCAGTATAGCTATTACAAGTTCTTTCAGCGGCGGTAACCGTACTAAGATCATCCCATGCTGATCCGTCCCAGGCATATAGTTTATCATTGGTGCTGTCCCAAACTAAGTATCCTTCTCCGCCGTCTGCTGGAGTAGCACTGGGGGCTCCTGCGATTGCTGGAAGTCTAAAGGCATCTAGTTGATCAGCATTATCTGTGACCGTTGGAAAGAGTACGGCTGCTCCAGATGCCATTACGTTTTCTGCATCTTGCATCATAATGTCGTCGGCGGCGTGCGTTCCATCGGTTCTTGTAATACCGTCAGTTGTTGGGTCGGTAAAGCTTAGATCGTTGGCGTCGGAAATATCTCCGTTATTCATATCTAAGTTTGCGTTTAGTACTGGACCGCCTCCAGTTACCGTAAATGACGCTAGCGTAATGTCGTCATTAGCAGTATCCATTTCAAGGGGAAATCCCGTTGAATCAATTTTTAATAGTCTAACCTGTGCCATTTTCCCTCCTAAGCTACGTGTTAGTGTTTTTGGTAAGTTCGCTTATGCGTTTTACTTCAAACGTCTCATCGTCAATTATACAATCTTCTGCCGGGAATCCGATCTTACTTTCTAGAACCTTTTTTAGCTCTTCGTACTCATGTTGAGCTGTTTCTTCTTGATTTTTTATAGCTTGATATCCTCTTTGAAATAGATTTAGTCTAAGTTTTGCTAGTTCTGCGTCTTTAGACATATTTTCTTTTTGAAGTGCGTATTTTGCTTTATTTAAAGTTGCTATTTGAAGCTTACTTATTACAAATTTCCATTTCCAGTATAAAGCTTCTTCGAGATGTTGAGACTCTTTATGTTCTATTGTTAATTTTTTTAGCTCTTCTATATCATCCACGATATTCTCCTGGTTATTATGCTCTTATTAGAGGAATTCCTATATTTATTGTAAATTGAGTTGAAGTGTAAGGTCTTCCTAGCGCTAGTACTACGCTTCCGCTTGCTGTGGGAGGTGTAGTGGTTAATGCTCCTGGAGTACTGTCGCTTAAAAAATAATCGGAAGAATCACTTAATCCTGAGAATAGTGCTGCTGTATATCCTGTTACTTGAACATCACAAGAAGTTGATCCTGATTTTGCTATGCATATTCCTATTGCTCTTGCGGTGTTCAGGCTGCTGGCTAGTGCATTAAATGCGGTTCCGGAGTTCATTCTTACTACATTTCCAACTGCTACCGAGGCGTCGCAAGGAATGGAATAGATTACATTATCTCTTGCTGAAACTCCAGAAGCTCCATGATCATTTGGTTGGGCTGCATTTTGTAGCGGATTTCCAGACCCCGGTAATTGCGTATTTTTGCACTCTGCCATGTTATACCTTCGCTATATTCTATTTTTTATTTTACACTATGTTAAATACTTTTACAAGCGCTCCTGATACTGCTAATAAAGTGGACAGTATCCCAATAAATTTTATTGCACCCTTTATTTGGTGAATATGGGAGTTTACCGGTACTAGGGCATCTTTTAGATTTTCGTGCTGTGCTTCTAGTAAAGCGGTTCTTCTCATATGTTCTTTTAGATTGACTTCTTGTTTGGCAAGAGTAATATCTACTTTGTCCATTCTTTCATCAATTTTATCTAGTTTTTGTGCTATTCCTTTTATTATTTTTTCCATTTTTTGCAATTCTCCGATTTGCGCCTGCTTCTGACAATGCTATTGCTAAAGCTTGTTTAGGATTTGAAACTTTTTTTCCTGTTGAGGATCTTAATTTTCTCTTTTTAAACTCTCGAAGAACTTTTCTTATTTTATTTGACTGTTTTTTAGTTTGCAATTTAAATACCTTTAGTAGTTATATGAACTTCTAATGTATTAGTAGTTCCCGATATAGCATTGTAGTTGATTCTTGCCCACTTATAGAATAGGTCTGCAACTTGAACTGCATCGTTTGTAGTATTAGTAATTGTAATGGATGGACTAGATAAGGTTACCCAGTTTATTTTGTCATTACTTACTTGAATCTCTACTGCTCCTGCGACTGTTCCGGTGCTAATTGCATGTACTGAAAGTCCGTAAATATTGGTACAATCTAGGACTTCACTAGCAACGTCTGAGGTTGTTAGATTAGTTTCGTTTAGAACAATGTCATTCGCTACTCGGAAGCTCATGATTACCTCCCCATAAGGGCACTTAAGAAGCCCTTGTTCTTAGATCGTTTCTTTTTACGGTTCTCCGTTTTTTTAGTAGCTCTGTTTGCTTCTTCCGCCATCTTTCTAGTTTGTTCATCTTGAGACGGTTTTCCTAGAGCTTTTCTATATCCTCTTTCTTTTTCAGATTCTGCTGGTCTAGAATAGGCTGCTTTTTGACCTGTCATGCCTCTAATAGTTCCCCCAGAAACTTTTTTCATTTTCTTTCGTTTCCAGCCAAAAAATCCTTTATTTTTTTCTTTCATATTCTTCTCCTATTAAAAAATATCTGCGCCAGTTAGGTCATTTCGTTGTTCTAGTTGCATGTAGGTTTCACTTCTAGTATTGTTTCCATTTATATAAGAGTTAGCTGTTAGATTGGCTCCTACAAAAGTTACTGAAGTGGCAGTAGCTTGAAATTTTGTAGCTACGGCTACTGAGTTAACGTCTCCTGAAGTATCTGAGGTTTCATTTATTCCTACAATTGTGTAATCTATTGTCGATCCGTCATGAACTACTGATAATTCTACAACAGGGTCTGCGGTACCTGCATCTGTTGTGAAGTAAGCTTTTCCTGTTATTTCATACCATGTTCCTACTCTTAGGTTGTTAAATGTTAGGTCTGAAATTGTTCCATTACTTGTCTGATCTGCGCTTAATATTTTTGTTTGAATTAAGTTTTTTTCTGATCCTATAAGCGTTTGAGGAGTAGAAAACTTTTGAATGTGAATATAGTGAAAATTAGAGTTATTGCTTAATGTTGCAGATACGTTAGTTCGAAAAGTTAATGCTTCTCCTTTTACTAACGATATTGCTCCGTCAAATTTTTGATAAGTAGTGGAAGTGGCATCAAATCCTAATCGTAAGTTTTGCACTCCGTCAATATATGCGTCTACAGTGGCATTTTGATTTGATGTAAAGTAGACCATGCCTGATACTAGGTATTTTCCGGTTTCTGGAGCCGTGAAGGTAGTTCCGTTCCAGGCTGCTACGCTATCTTCTACCTCGGTAAAGTCGATGTTTGTTACGTTTGCAGTTATCGAAGTTCCGCCGTTACCTTGTCCTCGAACAGTTATCTCTCTACCTCCGAAATCTTCGCTAATTGTGCTGTTTGAGGACCACCCGGCAATGGGTACTAGAGCTTGAAAAGAGTAGGTGGTGCTTGAAAGTCCTAGTCCAAAAAAGGAGCTTCCGACATCGGTGTGGGCGCTGGTTTCATTCCCTACTGTAAGTCTTAGGGCATTATTTATTCCTACTAGAGAGCGTACTGCTCCTGATAAACTATTCGCAGTTCCTTTTACTGTTGCAATACCTACCGCTCCTCTGGCATCTCCAGAAGTAGAGGATATTTTGTTTGTATCTATTGTATATCCTGAAGGTAATTGAAATCTGTAGGATCCGGAGCCAGCTGTACCTGCGCTTGAGGTTACTAGAGTGTATTTGATTTCCATTGAATCGCCTACTCTTCTCCAAAAGGCTTCTTCTGATGTTATAGATCCTTTTGTGGGAGCAGTAGTATCGGCATCAATTACCATGCTGAAGGACTGCCAGTCGGTTACTACTGGACCTTTTGTAATGGACCTAGGTCCTACTACGACATTATCAAAATTTAGGTCATAGGCAGATGCATTAGTGCTTTGAATGTGAAAAATTAGCCGGTAGGAAGTACTATCGGTGGCTTGAAACTCCGATACAAAGTGTTTTGGTTGTGAGGAGGCGTCTATATCTTCTTTAGACATTCTAATTATGGCGCCGTTTGTAACGTCATAAATATAAACTCCCATATCTGCGTCGGCGAAGTTAGCAGATACGGTGTAATCAAAGGATACTCTTAAAATACTGTAGGTATCTGCACTGTCAATAGTAAAGTCGTAAGATACGCCTTCGCCTTGTCCATCGGCTGCACTTTTTGCTAGATCAAAGTCCGCTATTCCTCTTAGAGGGGAGGAGGTGTTTCTAGTAAAGGTTACTGTAGAAGGAGATCCTCCTGTACCGTCTACTGGAGTGCTGGAAGCGCCGTCGTCGTACGTGGACCATCCAGTTGTGGCTCCTTCTGCGTCGTTGTTGTCAATGTAATTTATTCCCCCAGAGGCGGATCCTGCTTCTTCCCAGATTCCGTTTTTATATACCCAAAGACCTTCTGCTCTAGCGGTTCCATCAGAATAGAAAAAATCGCCTTCTTCGGGATTCGATGGGTCTGAGGATTGAGGATTAAGTTTAAGTCTATTTACATTCGGTTGTTTTCCAATATATGCCATGTTTGTCTCCTATGTAGCCAAAGGCTATGTGGGCAGTGCCCATGTAGGTTACTATTTTAAAATACCCACCAATCTGTTCCATCACTAACAAAGGTTTTTGCCTCGTAGTTAGAGTCCATTACCCAATTGGCAGCTGTTCCGTCTATGTTTTCTGAGCCATTTCTGGCTACTGTTATGTTATTTCCGTTAGCGTCGCCTCCGGAGTCTTTTACTTTAACAAATCCATCTGCTGTCGGCGTAGGAAGTGTGATTTGCACTACTCCTCCGGTGCTATCTACAAGGTAGGTTTCGTTTAGCGTGGCATTTGTGTTTGTAGCTACGCTATTTACTGTAAAAGGTTGGACGTTAGATGGGGTTTGCCAAGATACTCCTTCTGTTGCTACAGAGTCTGCTGTAAGAACTTGACCGTCGGTTCCCACTCCTAATCTTCCAACGCCTCCCGCTGTTCTGACAAAGATGTCGCCTTTTGTTGTTAAGGTTCCGTTGTTAACTTTACCGTTTATCTGTGTTTGAATAGCCGAAGTAACGCCTGAAACATATCCTAATTCGGTGCTAGTTACGGCTGATACTGAAATTACTCCTGATCCATCAGATTGTAAAGCTCGGCTTGCGGTTAGTGCTGCTAACTTAGATAGTGATATAGCAGCGGCAGCGTCTATTTCAGTATTAGTTATGTTTGTTATAGTATTGTTAGAAGCGTTAATGGTTTTATTTGTTAGAGTCTGTGCGGAAGATAGGTCTGCAATTTCTACTTCTGAACCTAGGGCTCCGATTTTAAACTTAGAAGTTAGGGCATCTTCGTATACAAAAGAACCATTGGTTCCCGTTCGTTCTACCGTTAAGCCAGCTCCTTCTGAAGAGGCATCGTTTCCACCAACGTTTACGGTTATATTAGTGTCTTCTACGTCTAGCGTAGCCGTGTTTAATGTAGTTGTTGTTCCGTTGACTGTGAGGTCACCAGCGATGATCATGTTTCCTGAGTCGTCGATAGTAACGCTGGAGTTTTGAACTAACTTTCCTGTAGTTCCGTCGTATCTAACAATTGCTTCATCGGTAGAAGAAGCGGGACCTGTAACTTTATCGGCTACGTCAGCTACGTCATCAAACGTTCCTGAAAAAGGATTAAACTTAAAAGCCACGATTAACTCCTAGTTACGCTAGCTAGCCTATCGCTGCCGTCGTATGCTAAGGTTAATGTTGCTACAGTTGTTCCTCCAGACCCTCCAGTTTTGTATATTACAGTTTCGATTTCTCCGGTTCCGTTGCCCGCTGCAACATACGATAATTCTAGGTAATCATGCGTTTCAGGAACTAGGCTTCCGGCTAGTCTATCTTCTAAAAGTCCAATATCTGTTTCAATATTTGATAATGAAGCATTGCCTGTAGCTTGATTAGCTGCGGTAGCGGCTCCAGTCGGCAATGTGCTAGAAACTACTGTAACATTTCCAGTATCGACTGCGGTTACTTTACCATCTAGGGTTGATAACGTAGCTTCTGTTGCAGCCCCAGTTGGGAGTACGCTAGATACTACGTCTACGTCGCCGATATTATTTGTTCCTGCTGGAAGAGCTGCAGAGATAGTAACATTGTTCGTATCTACTGTAGTTACTTTAGAGTTTAGAGAGTTGAGAGTGGTTTCGGTAGCAAAGTCTTTGCCATCGATAGATGTTAGTAAAACATTGCCTGCTTCGATATCGGCTTCAATATCTTGAAGTTCTGAAATAATTGTATCTTGTTTAGCCTCGGTTGCAAGACCTGTTGTACTAATTGAGGTAGCGGGATAGCGAAATACAGCCATTTTATCCTCCTACTTGTTTAGCAGTTAAGACTGCGGTTAGAGTTGCAGAGCCAGAGGTAGCTGTATACCGTACTCTAATGTCTGTAAAATCTAGATTGTCCATAATTAGGAGGTGAGAGCCACTGTTGCCTGAAATGGATATAGTTGCCCCAAAATCTACTGTAAACCAGTCCTGGTCTGCTGAAGCTTTGTTAGCATCTTTTTGACGTGCTTCTACTGTTACTGTTCCTACTGGGGTGCCCCCGCCTGTCCACGCAAGTGAGATAGAGCACCGGTCTAGGTTGGTAACATTTGTTGCGCTAGATAATTGATTAGACGTGATGTCTACTGCATCTAGCATTATGTGTGATGGAATTACATTTTTTCGTGCCACAAAGCCTCCTGATGGGGGTTAAGTCCTTTTGGGACCAGGTCTCCATACTTATGTTAGAGTGTTTTATTCTAATATGTTGATTTCGCTAAAGGTCAAATAGGTAAATTACTGTAATTACTACTATTAGTGCTAACATATTACTCCCTGGTTGCTATTTTTTCTGTTTCTGACATGTTATCTTCTGCTAAACTTAACTCTTTTAGTCCTCCTACTGTCGGATTTACTGCTGCAGTTGTATTGTCTTTTCCATTTCCTGCTACAAATTGTCTTTGTAGGGCAGCTATGTTTTCCGGGATGAGGCTAATGTCGCTGGGAATGTCTAGTAATATTCCTAACTGTATTCTTTTTTTATAAGGAACGTCTTCTCCTTGTTTAGCTAATGCGTCCATAGTTTTTTCTTGTATTTGTTGATATAGTTGAGGATAGACTGCTTGTACTGCTTCTACCTTTTCCCTAGTTAGACTGTTTGTTTCTAGGTCTTTTAGTATACTTAGGGGCTCCTCTATCGCCTCTAAATATCTCTCGAATTTAGCTACTTCTAGGCTTGAGGGTACGTATTTAGGTTTTAATATGTCTAATGCTCCTCTATTTGAAACTTGTCTAGGTAGTTTTGACTGTAAAAAGTTAGATGCGGCTGTAGCTACCTGTTGAATATAAGCTGCAGTTTGTGGGGCAGCTTTAGAGAATCTTAAAGTATTTATTGTTATTCTTTCTAGCATCTTTTCAGGATTGCCAGAAAGTTCTTCTAGATTTGTGTACAAGTTTTGAATGGCTTCTTTTTTGTCTTTAGGTTTCTTTTTAAGATCTTTTTTTGCAAACGTAGACTTTGCAAGTATATTAAAAGAAGTAGGTTTAGCTGCGGCTCTCGTCTTTTCGGACATGAACTTGGCTATCGAGGATCCTATATTTTTTGATACCTTTTGATTAGCTTTTTCTACGGAGCTTAGTACTTGAAGTTTTCTTCGTAAATCAGATTCTAAGAACTTTTTAGCTCCTATTAAGGCTGCCCCTTTTGTAAGTACATTTCCTGCTCCCATTGCTCCGGCGGTTCCTAGAATAACGTCTGCAAATAGATAGTCTTTTAAGCTTCCAAAAGTTTGTTTTGCAGCCTCTCTGGCGGATTTTTTTTCTAAAAACTTAGTCATTTCTACGGCAGTTCCGTAGTCTAGATTGGCTTTTTTAAGAGCGGAGGATAGTTCTTTATTTATCGGGTCTAGATTGTCTGCTACGTTAAATAGTTCGTTTCTAAAGGACTTAGAAAGCTCTCTATTTATTTCATTTTCAAATGGGAGTGCTCCTCCGTATCCGTATTTAGAGTTTTTTTGAAATTCTGTTTTAAATCTTCTAAGATCTTTTGCTGTAATTCTGCCTTCTTGTTTTCCAAACTCTTGGAGCATGCGGACTTGACGATCTAGCAAGCTTTTGTTTCTTTTTGATGTGAGTGAGATGCTGTCAGACGGGATTAGCTCATCTAGTTGACGTACCATGCGTTGTGAAAATTCTTGTTTAGTTGGGAGCGCGGCTACATAATCTTCTGCTACGTCATCTATTTTAGAGACAATGTTGTCTATCTCTTCGCCTATGCTAGTAATTTGATCTTTTGACTTTGAGTATACTTCCTCTATTCCGTCAGTTACTTTTATCCCTGCACGCTTTTGAAGAAAATTGGCTCCGTTTTCGTATACTTCTGGACGAAGATTTTTTATTTTTCCTCTAGCTACTGGAGTACTTCCTGCGAGTGTCCACGCGGCTTCATTGGGATTGGAAAACTCTTTAATTTTTTTCTTTGCGTATCCTACTACCTTTCCTTTCTTTACTACCGGAACGAGTGCTCCTGCAGTTCCGATAGCTCCTCCTACAGCTCCTGCTAATATGGCTCCAGGTCCTAGGGTTGCAATTAGATTTTCTGCATTAAAGTCGGCTTCTCCTAAAGCATCCTCGCTAATAAGCTGACCTGTAGTATAGAAGGTAGACTCTACTGCGGCACCTGCTGCCTGGGGGACGGATTTTTCTAAGATTTTTTTAGCTAAAGACTTGGATGCGCCTTCTTTTAGTAACTTTGATACGCCTTTTGCTGCCAGATTTTCTGCTACTCGACCGGTTGCTCCAGCTGCTCTTATTCCGGCACCTGCTGCTCCGGTGATTCCACCGCTGAGTAGAGCAGAACCGGCTATAGCGCCTAGCTCTCCAGCTACTGAAGCTTCTGGGTTTCTATTTTTTAATTCTCGTAAAGTTTTTTCTTCTACTAGTCCACTTTTTGTCAAAGCTTGGTCTGATACTCCAAATGTTAAACCTCTTGCTGCACCGGCTGCTGCTGCTGTTAGAGGACTGTCTCCGTATTCTTGCTCGTTTAAAGCTTCTTCTGAGGCTAATGCGGCTTCTTCGTCTGTTAATATTCCGGAGTTTGGATTATTTTCATCTAAATCTGAGATAGGTTCTTCTAGTCCCTCTAGATTTAATTTGGAAATGTCTATGGATTTATCTTTTTCCGCCATTTTTCCGCCGCTATTCCGCCCACTTTCCTAGCTGTTTCAGAGCTCTTTCTGCACTTTGCTTGGATAGTTTTGGGTTATTTTGAATTAATTTTTGAATATTTCTTTCGTTAACACTGTCTGCACTTGAGGCTTGTAGTACTTTATCTCCTTGCATTATTGGAGGTCTGATTCCAGCATTCTTATACCGTTGATTAATTCTCCCTTGTAAGTTTTTCATTAGGGAGTTAATTTTTTTAACTTCAGTGTCCTTGAAGATCATTTTGTTAGGATTGCCGATAGTTTCTTTGATGATTTCTAGTTCTTTTTCTGTTAATGCGCCTGGACCTACGAGGGATAATCGTAATTGACCAATTAGTTGTTGCCTCTGTTGATCAATTAATGCTCTATCTCTTGGATCTAGCCTGGAGAACTCGCCTGATTTAGCCATAGTGGCTAGTTTGTCTAAATTATCAATGGCTGGCTGAGTCTCGTTTACAAATTTTCTAACATCGACAGCCGCTGTTTTATTGTCTGCCAGTTGAATACTTCCGTTGGGGAGCCTTACTATACGCTCTCGCTCGTCATCTGAGAGCATGCTTGGATCTATCTGTCCTGTGGCTTGTTGTCTAAGAATCGCTGCTCTTCGAATTTCTTGCAATTCTGCTTGCTGAAGCATTTGTCGGCGTTGTAGCCGTTGTTGTTCTAGCTGTTCTTTTAATAATAATCCTTTTTGCTGCATTTGCTCATTTTTAGATCGGGCTAGCATTTGATCGATTTTTAGTTGAGCTGCTTTAAAGGCATTGTTGGCTACTTGAAGCTTTTGTTTGTTGTTTAGTTTTTGAGACTCAATGTCTCTGTCAATGGCGCCTTGGATAATGTTTAGGGCATTGTTTTGTCCTCTGCCCATTCCTCCTAGGAATACTGCTATCCCTGCCAATATTTTTTCTCCAGTAGACTTATTCTTCCAAAATCGGTCTGGATCTATTTTTGATTGAGATAGTTCGGCTTGTTCTACTCTTTTAGCTGCTTCTAGTTGCTGTTGTTGAAGATCCTCTAGGTCTTCTTCTTGTACTTTTTGTTGAGCTGCTACCTGAGCATTTTGTGTCTTTATCTGCTCGGCTTCTCTTTCTACATCTGCTACAGATGGAGTGGTTTGCTCTTGTAGAGTTTCCATGTTTACCGGAATATTTTCTTTTACTGCCTGCTCTTCTGTAGTTTGTGCTTCCTGTAGTAAAGCTTCTTTTTCCGGATCTGTAGGTAGGGAGATTCCAAGCGCCTCTGCTCGGTTCTTTCTTTGGATGTATTCTCCAAGACTTTCTTGAGCGGCTGCCCTTTGATCTTCTTGTTTTTCTAGTTCTTTTTCTTGCTTTCTTTGGGCTTCTAGTTTTTCATTTTCTAATGCCTGTATAGCGGCTTCCTCAGCAATTCCTTCTGCATCTCTATTTCCTGGAATAGACTTTAATCTCTTTAAATTTTGTTTTTTAAGTTTTTCAAACTTCTTTTGTTCTTCTGTAGGCTCAAGAGCAGCTTGGGTTTCTAATTGAGCTTCTTCCGTAGACGGAAGTGGAACTTGCTGCTGCTGTCCTAAAACATCGTCGGCAATGTTTTTCGCCGGATTATTATTATTTTCTTCCGCCATATGTCCGTCCTATTTTTTCTTTTTTTCAAGTTTATTTAATCGTTCATTTAACAAAGCTTGTGCTGCTAATATGGCACCAAATCCTTTCCCGTAGTCTACTATTTTAGTTCCGGATTCATCTTCGTTTACCATGGATTTTCCAATTGGTCCTGCTTTTTCTAGATCTTGTGCCATTACGGATACGTGCTTTCCTTTTCCTGCAAAGGGGTGGTCTTTAAATTCGTCTTTATATTCGTACTCATAAGCAGTCAGCTTATCTAAAAATTCTTTTTTTAGTTTAGACTTGTCTTTTTTACTCATACTGTCGGAAAGCGCTGCTGCAAGACCTGCTAAAGAACTAGCATCTGGTCCAGAGCTTTTGTTGTCTTTTTTACCCTCTTCTACTTTTTTACTAGCTTGCTCTAAAAATTTACTCGGATCTATGCTGTTAGAAGAGCTTAATTCTTTTTTATCTTTTTTAGTTTCTTCACTAGATAGAGCCTTTGCCATAGATTTGCTGGAAGCTTTTTTTATTTTAGTCTTAGAATTTTTGTCAGAACGCATGAGGGCAATGGCAGATCCAAGACCTTGACCTGCTTGTCCGATCATCCCTTGTCTTCTCTGTGCTGCGCCTTCGAAACCGGATGCGGAAAGACCTTGAACGGCTAGATGTTGTTGGGTTTTTGCAGTTTCTAAATCTTGTTGTGCCTGTTGCCTTGCTTGTTGTATATTAAAGCCCATGTTCATGTACTGTGCAACGGCGTTGTTATATAGTTGAGTATCTGCTTGAGTTGCTTGAGCTAGCATTTGTTGAGCTTGTTGTTGTTCTTGTATTCTAGCCTGACCGGCTTCTTGAGCAATTTGTTGTCCTGAGGCAGCTTGTTGTTGAGCTAATTGTCGTGCTAATGCCGCTTGATTTCCCCCTCTGCGCTGTTGGGCAGCGGCTAGTTGCTGTGCGAGAGATCTGTCTTGGGCTGCTTTCATTTGAGCTTCTGCTAGTGATGGACCCTCGCCTCTAGATTGTTCTTCAAGTTGAGTAATTAGTCGAGATCTTTGTTCGGCGGCTTGTTTAGATCTGGATCTAGCTAGGGCTTCTTCTTTTCCTGCTCTCTTTGCTGCAGATTTTGCTCCTTCAATTTGGAAGGCTCCGCTTCTAATATTTCTTCCCGAGCCTTGAAATCGTCCAGTTCCGAGTGCTCCGGGACTTCCTCCGCCTCCTAAAAATGTTCCAGCTACTTTTTTAGCGGCTCCGGTAACCTTTTTTACTGCTGATCCCATTATTTGATCTCCTTAATAAAGTATATCATATTTTCCTCGCAATGACTAAGCTTAAATCCATATGCTAGTAGCACTTTTACACTTGCTGTTGCACCTTTGGCTTCGGTACATACTGATCCATATAATTTATTTAGTCCTCTTTCTTTCGCCATTAACGCTATTTTGTCCGCGTATTTACTGGCATGACCTTCTTTTCGTTTTTCCTTGACTACGAAAATTTCATCTATGTAGGCATGGTCATCTCCGAAGATACAGCTGGCGAATCCGTATTCGTCTTCTATTACAGCTGCTCCTTCTCTTTCTTCTCTATATTGGGCATAAAGAGATTTCATTTACTCTCCTAGTTGGTTCCGTAGTGTCTTCCTACGTCTAACTTATTTAATGTGTCTTTTAGTCCAACTTCGAATGCGATGTTAGATAGGGACAGTCCTTCTCCAACTTCCGAATCCTGAATTTCTTGGATTTGTATTTTTATAGCTTGACACTTTTGCCTCTTAAAGTCAATTCTAAATTGGTATAAATTTCCGTCTCCTCCAAATGGAGATCCTGAACCATAGGGGCTGTTTTCGCCATATTTAGTGTCATCTGTAAAATCTGCTGTATTTATAATATATTCATCTACAAAGGCTTCTTTAAAGTCGTAGGCTACTCTTATTCTTAACTTATGCGGACTTTTATACTCTCCGAGTCCTAGCATTTTATAAACTCTCTGGAAGCCTTGGACTCCTGCTAGAGATATCCAACTGGTCTCTACTAGTAGATTTACAGCGGATCCGTTATCGTCAAACCTAGAGGTATTTTCTTTATACAGAATGCCATCGGGGCGCAGGTAATAATATTCTGAGTCTATTATTGTTGCAGATAGAGCTCTAAAGTTTGAAAAGGTTGCCCATTGTTGGGTGTAATAATTAAATACTAAACAATTATTGTTTCTTGTTGTGAATCGTACTTGGTTATCGTCAGGGATTACTATAGCGGAGGTCACTTCTTCGTCGTTAAATTCTTCTACGTTTGAGCCTAAGTAAGTGAGACCTAGCCCTCTTGATAGCAAATAAATTCCTTTCTTTGATTTGAACATGATGCCGTCAGGGGTCAGTACCGTACTGTTTGGATCTACGCACCCTATTTCAGAACTTATGAGCTGAGGAATAATAAAAGTGTCTTGTTGTCCTAAATTATTGGGACCGTCTCCTGATAGGTAGAAACATGCGTCATCTTTAAAGACCACTAGCTTGTCGTCCATTTTTTTGAGTGCGGTTATTCCTCCGCCTACTGAGTCTACTCTGATTGTTAGAATATCGCTAAATTCTACGGGCGCTCCCGAGAATCTTATCTTGGAATACTGCAACTTATTGGCGTCTTCTAGCCCTGCAAGAAAGATTCGGTCTTGAAATCCTTCAATAATGCTTGAGGACTCTGCAGCAATGTTATCTAATAATCCTCCAGTAGTATAGAGGATTTCATTGGAGATTAGACTTGTATCCGATATTGTTACTTCTATGTCTTGAGTATCTACGGAGCTATCGTTATACGTGGGCGAGGTTGTGCTTGTTATTTTGTAAAATACTGTTCCTGCGGCTTCTGTTCCGTATAGTTCAATAATAACATCTGATTTTTGAGACAGTCGTAGTGTTGGAACAGTGATCGTGGCTTTTTGAGTAGCTGTTCCTGCTGAGAACACTGCGGTCTCTGCTACTGAAGGAGCTGATCGATGGATGTTCCCTTTATTATCGGTCCATGCGTATACCGCAACGTATTGTCGCTGTCCGTCAGATATATTTCCTCCTGTTGAAGCTGAAGATGAGGATAGGTCTTCTGGAAATACGTGAAATCCATGTTCTACTACTTGAAGTCCGTCGTACATTTTTAAAATCCCACCAGAGATTAGTAAATTATCTCCTAGTTGAGTATTTTGGTACGGTCGACTTAGTTCAAAATTTAGATCTGTAGAATTTACTCCTAAGAGAGAGTAAAATTCTTCCTCTTCTACGGTGTTAGTTCCTTTTATTTGACTTGCTAATAGGAAGGAAGTTGAGGACTTTGCGGGAGTTTTTGGTAGTCCATTATCTGTTATGTGTCCCCCTCCTAGATTTGGACTTATTTTGGATAAGATGTCCGTATTTTCGTCTAAAAGGAAGTATCCATTTTGCAATGTACTGGTGTGGACTGCAATTACATAGGCTGTATTATCGTATGTAAATGCTTTTGATGCTAGACCTACACTTCTTTTCACTTCGGACGCAGTGCCTGTAGTTCCTGCAACGTCAATAGTATTTTTTCTTACAAGATGGTCTTTGTCTGAAGCTGCTGAAACTTGGTAAAATACTGTATAATTTCCCGCTGAAGTTTCTGTGGGAGTAATGTTAATTACGTTTGCAATAGTTTCTAAGGAAGTAGCTGCCAAAACTGTTGCTGCTAATGTGAATGTTCTTATTAGGAATTTAGCGTCGGTTCCGTCTGAATAAGATACTACAACTCTTTTGGAGCTGTCTAGGTATACTGTTAGAGCATCGGTTGGCGATTCTCCGGTAATAGTGACTGCTGAGGTAGTCGTTCCGTCTTCTAGTAATGCTAGTAATTTTAATGTTCCGCCTGAGGTAGAGGAGTTATAGCCTATTACTACTTTAAGATCGGAGCCGTCTACGTCATATTTTTTGTTTGTTCCGTCTAGGTCTGAAAGAACTGTTTGTTCTGCTTCTATTGTAGTTGGAAATAAGGTGTTTATTTTTCTATATTTAATATCTGTGCCGTCTACGAAGAATATAAATACATCGTTTAGGATATTTGAAACTTTTGGTAAGGAGCCTGCTGCTGAGATTAGTTCGTTAGATAGGAGCATGTGTCCGTTGACGGAGTCCCTGATAGATACTCTAACTCCAGTTGAGTCTTCGTAGGTGTAAACTTCCAGTCCTTCTACATACAAGCAGTCTAAGTTTGACTGTTCTCTATCATTACGTAGAATTTTTCTGGATGTGGGATATACTGAAAATACTTTTCCTTTATTAGTCCAGGCATTTACTGACTCGGAGTATGTGTGAAAAGCGTCGTCTGTGAATAATCCTAGCTCGTTGTTGTAGTTGGTTAAGAATTCTGCGCCTGATATGCTGCTTCCTTCTAAGGTTTTTATATCTACACTTTCGAAGCCGGTTCTCTTAAGAAGTTGTCTGGGAGAGTCGAATACTGCGTTTTCTAGGCGCTCTATGCTTCCTACTTCTTCCTGTTTACCATCTGTTTTGGTGTCTATGCCTCTGACAAACGGTACAGATAATTTTGATTTAACTAAAGCCACGATGTGTCCTTAAGATATGTACCATGCGGAGTTTCCATCTCCGATTATGGTCCATGATCCGTAGTCTGAGTCTAGAACTTGGGAGCTTCCTCCGTCTACAGTATCTGATCCTTGGGTAACTACGGTAATATTGTTTGAATTTGCCTGCCCGTCTTTGTCTTTTACTATATAAATTCGTCCCGCTGAGACTCCGCTGGCTAGTGGTAGAGTAATTTGTCTAGAGGCGGTAGTGTCTATTGTCATATATACAAAAGTATCTGCTGGAGCGATTATCAGATCTGCTGATACGTCTTGGAGCTCAAATATTTGGGCATTGCCTGGAGAAGAAACGATTGAGCCGCCGCTTGTTAGCTGTATCGCGGTTCCAGATCCATTAGTGAAGTATAGGTTGCCGTTAAATACGGAAACTCCTCTGGCATACGTAGCTCCGGTTGGAGAGGATGTTCTGTTTACGAATGTGACTGCTTCTAGGGTGGTGGCTTGATTTGAGTTAAAACTTAGGCTAGCATCTATATTTAGCCCGGCTGTTGGGATTTGTTTACCCTTGCCTGAGGTGTGGTCGTGTGCATCAATTGTTTCAAATGCTGTTACAATGTCCGATGCCCATGTTGGACCTAGCCGGACTGTTGGGACGGGTAGGGTTAGGTTTATGAAAGTAGTGGTAGTAGTTTCTGCCATGTTATATCCTTAAAAAATCCATAAATCTACGGTTATTGCGTGTGATGCTACTAGGGCTAGTGTGGTAGTCGGATTTTGGTTGCTGTTTTGAACATCCCAAATTCTGGCGTCCGCGGGTTTTCTTACTACTATCCATCCTAATGGCTTTCTTCCTAGTTTATGCTGCACTAGAGTCACTGTTGTGGGGTCTAGGCAGGCATCTTTTATTAATACTCCGTCGACTATGGGCGAGTTTATTATCGGATTTATTGCTTGCTCGACGTTCTTTTGTACTTGATTTAGATCATTGTCTTTGGTCAAGATTTTTTTGAATCTAGCCAGATATCCCATCGTTAGCTTCTAGTTCTGCCATAGAAGAAATCGGAATTTTCTATGTAAATATCTCTAATAGATTCTGAATTTCCTGCGTCTCTATTTTTTGAAGCTTCTTCGATCCGGGTTTTAAGAAAGAGAATTTCGTTATCTAAGGCAGAGGTGTTGCTTTCTTCTTTTAACATGGCTCGGCGAGCAGCAGAGGCTACTACGTAGTCACTGTAGCCGTTAATGTCATCAAAAGTATCGGCGTCTAAAGTCAGTTTCGTAAAGTTCGGAATGTACCATAGGCGTACCGATATTGCTGAATCTGGGGCTGGAGAGAATTTTAATGTTGAGCCTATAATGTTATAGCGAACATTTGTAATTCCTACGTAGTCCCAGACTCCAAAATTTTGAAACCGGTTTCTTTCGTTAAAGTTGAAGCGGTGTAGGGTAAAGTAGTCGTCTCCATTTAGCTGAGCGTCTACCCCCCTCATTTTGTAAAAATTTCCTGCCGGAATTATTGTAGATAGATCGTATGAATCTGTTCCGCCGGTGGTGGTGAAGGTTACGCTTGTTGTGTAGTAATCTTCGCCATAGGATTGGATTAGAATATCATGGAGCTCTTGAAGAGCTGAATTTACGTAATAGTTAAATTCGTCGTCATCGACAAAATTACTATTTTCCATATCTGCTCGCTGTCTCGCTCTTAAACGTAATTCGGATAGTGTCATTGAAGCCACGAGCACTCCTTATTTATGTGTTAAATTTTTAGTCTTGTTCGTGCAAGCACATTTCAATAAATGATTTTAGTGCCACTTTCAGTGCTTTAGGATCTTTTGCTTCAAAGGCACGAACCATTTCTTCTGAAGCGCTGTCTAGACCCATGGAGTATTCTTGCTCGGCTCCGTCTTTCATTGGCTTTTCTTCTAGTCTTTCTGAGATATTTTCATTATCTTCTTTCATTTTATCGTAGGAGGATCCGCCGCTCATTTTTTTAAGGATGAGTGCGACCATTCCTTTTTTTCTACCCTCGTCTTTCATCAACATGCTGGGTATCTCCTTTATTAAAAAGCCCCGTCCGAAGACAGGGCTTTAAAATTATCTAGCTACGCTAGTGTTTTTAAGAGCAACTTTGATTAGTAGAGTTGATCCGTTTGAAGGATCGGTTTCTACTGCAGCAGCTTTACACTGAAACTGAATAGTTTTAGCACTAGCTACGCTTTCTGACTCGATTTGAAAAGTCAAGTCTTCTGCTGAAGCGGCTAGTTGCATAACGCTAAAGTCTACTAGTGAGTTATAAGCGTCGTCTAAGGTTAGGATGTAAACTCCTGCGCTGTCTCTGGTGATGCTAGCTACGCCAACGCTGATGTCTGAATCAAGAGTTGGGGCACCTGAGGCGCCGATTGCTACTTTAGCGTGAAGGTGTTTTACTTCCCTTGTTAGGGCTTGCATTCTTTGAAATCTACGGTTTGCGATAAAAGTCTCCTTTGTTAATCTCGGCGCTTTCGTCCTTTGAGATTTTGTAGTTTATGAACTTAAATTTTTTACCTTTATAGGAATTTCTCTGACCTGCAGCTACTCTTCCTATTGTTCCTCTTCCAGCGTTGTAAAAATCTTCTGCTTCTATTACTGAAAAAAAGCAAATCTGATCGTCAATACATTCTATTTTTTTCTTTTGTATCTCTGATATCTTTTTTCTTGTAGAAGCTGCTAATCTTGAATTTTTCCCCCCTGGTTGAATATTGTACCTGGGGTTGTATTTTTTGATTAGCTCGATTTCTAAACTATTTAACTCTTCTTGAGTACTTGCTGTCTTAAGAACTCTCCAAGTAAAGGCGCTTTTACCGTATTTTGCTATAGATCTTATTAATGGCATGTTTGAATCTTTTTTATTCTTTGCCATATTAAAATGCTTGTAAATTCGGTCTTCTATTTTTAAAATAGTTTGCCCTATGTATACTAGCTTAAAATCTTTATAAAATCCGTAAATGGTCACCTTATCTCCTTTTGGTCAATTTAGTCTCTGGAGGTTACCCGGAGCAAAATATAGAGCGGGAGGTGAGCCCCGCTCTACGTTACGTTAATTACTAGAGGCTAATACGAGCATTAAATCCCGGAGCCCGTGACCCTAGTTGCGCATAATAGCCCACGCGTACTTCAACAGCGTCAGCGTTAGACTCTCTCAACATTTTCAATCCGTCAGAATCGAGGATTTTAGGAGCCTTACCTAGAGAGTAAAGTTTCCAGTGTTGAAGAGAAAGCATAAAGGCAACGTCTTGAGGACAGTTTTGATCAGGGATAACCTTGATAGGACCACGAGGACCGTGGATCAAGATACCTCTAAAGCCAATTTCAGCGCTAACGTGAGAGTCAACGTATTGAACTTTTGATCCAAGAGCCTTTTCAAGTTCAGAGAACTTAGAGTAGCTCATGAAGCAATGATCGGGGCGTCCGCCTTCTCTAGCTACGCGAGCAGCGGCTTCGATAAGAGCTTCTTCAATAGGAAGAGCTGAACCGTCGAAACGGATACCGGCAAGACGAGTAGCGTCAGCAGAGCGGTCAACTCCAAAAAAGCTGTCACCAGAAGTAGGAGCTGAGGCAGGAAGCCAGGCGCTTAGACCTTTAATTTTAAGATCGTAGTCACCTTGTACGAAAACATAGTCATTAGCAGCTGCACCGGAACCGCCGTCGATAGCTGTAAGAGCGTCGACAGATACGACACCGCTGTCTCTGTTTACACCAGTAATAGTTACATTACCAGACTTAACAGAACCGCCGCCGTCAGCAGTTGAGAAAACTAGCTCCATACCAACTTCAAAGTTAGTAACGTCTTCAACGTTAACTAATTGAAAAGAAGTACCGGTAGAAGAAGCGGAAACTTGTCCGATTGAGCCAGAACCACTACCGTAAAGAGAAATAGCAAGTGAACGAGTAGCGGACTCGATGGCACCGTCGATTTCAGTAGTAGCGGCTTCCATGAAAGCATTTGAGTTACCTTTTGAAGCTTCGATAGTTTCGTTATCAATAGAAGCCAAAGAGTAGTCTTTGTTTCTGGTCAAAAGGAAAGCTTTAAATTGAGTGTTAGTCTTGTTAGATTGAGCTGTACTAAAAGTAGCAGATCTACCTTGGGGAATTCCATATTTGATAGGAAGTTTAAGGTTTTCGCCGCCGAATTGTTCGTACTTAGGGACCATGGCTAGAAGAGGGTTATCTCTGTAAACCATGTTCTCTACTCGGTCAGTTGTGTAGTGTTGCTTAAGGGCAGCACTAAAGGATGTTAAGTCAAGAGCCATTGTGATTCTCCGTAATAAAGTTGAAAGTTAAAGTTTAAAATACAGTAGTTTTCTTAGTCGCCCCACCTAATAAGCGATGCCGCTTTTAGTTTGGACTCGTCATCTGATAACTTTCGTTCTGCTTTTGGTGACGCGGTAGCAGCGTGCGCGTTCGACAATGTTGGTTGCGATTGTCTTTGTTCCGATACTGGCTCTTCTTTTGGTTGTAGTAGGCTTCCTAGCTTTTTACTTGACTTCAATACCTTTTGAAGTTCTTCTTGTAAATAGGCTTCGACTTGATCGGCTGCTTCTTTTTTGTCAAGAATTCGACCACTGCTGTTATAATGTTCCTCGATGACATCGTATACAAGTTCTATGGCATCATTGGCTCTGATGAGTTCATAATCATCTCCGCCTTCTGATACGAAGTCTGTGAGTTCATTCATAAAGTTGTTAATTACTTGATTATATTTTTCTTCTTCTCTTGATTGTTTATCCGTTTCAATCTCTTCTCGAAGTTTTTTAAGTTCGTCTTCGTACTTATTCTCAAGTTCTTCTCTCATAATTTGCATCTGAATGTCTGTGGGAAGATTCCCGTCTTCTAGTTGCATTTGAGTTAACTTGTTGTAATCCCACCCATATTTTTCAAGAGCTTTTAGAGGATTTTTTCTAAGAAGGCGATCAATAGGCTCTTCTTCGGGCTCTTTTGGCTGAGATTGTTCTTCAAGTGCCTTAAATTTAGCTTCAAGGTCTTGATATCTTTGTTCCATTTCTGCTTCTCGTGCTCTAAGTGCTTTTTCTTTTCTACTTAGGGCTGCAAATTTAGAAGCAAACTCGTCGTTTTTTTCTACTTCTTGCTGAGGCTCTTCAAGTTGTTGATTTTCCTCGGCATTTTGACCTTCTTCAACTGCTTTTTCGTTCATTGCAGTTTCTAAGGCTTCGTTTGATACAGTATTTTCTGACGCTGCTCCGTCATTTGATGAAAACTGGTCCATTCATTTCTCCTATGTTATTACTCGTATGGAAACTAGGTTTCCGAACGTTATACGTCCAATTATGTTTACGCGTTTTCTATACCTTCTGGCAGCTCTTCTTGTGGAAGTACTTTCTGTGGCATAACTTCTGCTGGTGTTGGTGCAGTTGTTTCTGGCATAGGTGCGTTTGGTGCAATTTCTGGCATTTGTGGCTGCTGAGATCTTAGTATCAGATCGTTCGCATCTTCAATCCAACGTCTTAGAAGTTCTAATGATTCTTCTGGAGCGCTCATTGTCTTGTATTTTAAATATGCTTGTTGGCACATTTCTATTCCTAATTTAAGATTTTGGTATGGTTCAGGAGTCTCATACTCTTGCTTGTCTACCATTCGTTCAATCATGCGTTGAATGTCGTCGTACGCTGCGTTTATAAGGTTATATGCGGAGTCTAGATCTGGGAAGTCTAATAGCTTTAGCCCCTGTTCTTTTGAGATAAATCCTGCCTGAAGAAGTTCTTGGATCTCTGCTAGTCGTCCTGCTGGTGAGCTTGATAGAGCTGATGTTGGGAAGACCTGCATCATGTACTGGTCTTCGGATAAATCAACGTCTTTCCATTTAATTGTTTCTAGAAATTTTCCGCCTTTGACTTTGGTGGAAAGTTCTTTATTATTTTCGTATAGATCTCTGGCTAAGTCAACTATTATTTCTGCAGCATCTACGAAGGCTTCTTCATATCTCTGTCCGATACTCATAAAACGTTCGCTTTCAATATCGTTAAACTCTCTAAGAGCTTTACCACTTTCTAAGCCTCCTGGCTTTTTTGATTGTGCTGATAGTTGGGAAATTCCTGCTACCTCGTACGCTCTTTGGTACAATCGATCTAGGTGCATGAATAGGTCTTGGGGCACTGCGGATACCGATTCGTAGGAGGGCTTCTGCCCGGCGTATTTGATAATTCCTCCAATTTTATTATTTAGGTGAGCACTAACTACTTTTGATCCTGCTTCTACAAATACTTTGGGAACACTGGTCAGGTGCATAGATACTTGAATTGTTCTTAAAATCTTATTTATTTCTAATTGAATCCCTTGCAGTTGTTCGGGAAGTCCTTGTCCAAAAAATCCAATAGGTTTAGTATTCCATCTAAAAAATACAAAGGGAAAATATTTTTTATTCCAAGGTTCCGCGAATAAAGTCCTATTTGGAATAGAGATGGTGTGCATGCCGTCATGTTTTTTATTTACGTTGCCGCTGGGTAGGTGCCAAGATTCTACTACCATGATCATCTGCTTATCTCGGGTTCCTCTGGATTGGCTGTATACAGATTCTGCGTCTACGGAGGCGTCAATTTCGGCGTCGTGTCCCGGGAACATCTCTTTGAGTACGTCTTTATGAATGTACTTAACTTGGTGCATTTGCCGGGGCTTGGCATAGAAGGCTTCTGTATCGTCTACTTTGATTTCGTCTATAAGAACTCGCTCTGCTTTGATTTGACCATTAGATTCGAAAATCTTGATGGCTCCCGTGCCAAAGATGCAGGCGTCTGTAAATGCGGTTCTGGCTTGCGCATAAAAGTCTGAACTGTAAAATACTCCCTCAACAAATTTTGTTAGGTTTTGTGCTTTTCTCTGTAGTGTAAACTCGGCTCCGTCTGTAAGAAAGGTGGGACGAGGTTTATTTTTGCCAATTTTTGAAACTACTGTGTCTACCATGGATTGGATGATATTTAATGTTACGCGGTGGCTTACGTGGTTGCTGGTTTCTACTCTAGTGTAGCTGTAGCTGTCGAGTCCATTTAACTCATAATTTCCGTATAGCCGAGCATGTCTCAAATTATCTGCCGATTTATAGGACTGATTTTTTTCTAGGTAGCCAATGTAGGCGAATACGTCTTTGTGAAGATCTGTTTTAGAGTTCTTCCACCAGTGCATTCCATTATTTTGTATTGTAGATTCGAAGGAGTCGTAAGATATTGACATATTTTAGTTCCTAATTTTTAGCGCTCCAAAAAAGTAACTCGTCTAGTTCTTCTGAGTCTTCTTCTTCGGTGTCTGCTAATGTTTCAGTATTTTCTAATTTTGTTTTTTGAGCTTGTATAGCTTGTTCTGATATGATTTGGTCTTCTACGAATGCTAATTCAGACAATTCTATCGATATGTCTTTGAAATTAAACGATTTTACCTTGGTAGACTTGCACCATATTATGAAATCCTTTAATTCCTCTGTATTTTTAAACATGTAGCTCTCCAGTAATGTTTCTGCGTTTTCTTTGTATATTATATTACAAGTAATATTATTGATCAAGTTACCAGTCGAAGTCATCGAAGCTGGCAAAATCTTTTTCTAGTTCTTGTTCAAAAGCAAAGCCGTCCGGATCTTCTTTCATTCGCTCCATGTCTTCAGCTTCTTTTGCCTCTAGTTTTTCCATATACTCGTCGGTATTTGCCTTCGGCTCGATTTCAGGACGTTCTGAGATGTAGTGTTTACATTCCCTCCAGCTGTACAAAACTGCGTCATTGATATCGGAGTGGTAGGTATCTGAAATCTTTGGTCTATCTGGATTTCTGATCATGGAGTCTTTGTCCCAGGTGACTAGCATGCAGTCTTCGGCAAAGAGGCTTCCGGTGGGAGCTAATAGTTTTCCAGTTCGTAGATCATCATTTAGTAATTCAATAAATTCTATTTTTCGGTGCTTTTCGGCGGCTTCCATGTGCAGTCCGTGACGCTGTCTAATTTCTTCTTGTATTTTTTTCCCTAAGGCTCCGGCGTCCATTACAATTTTTACTGGCTCATATTCGGCTTTCATTCTTTTTACAACTTTTACAAGCTCTGTAATATTTTGTTTATTTTTGACGTATTCGTCTACTATATATACTTTCTTATCCCAGGAGTTATATCCTAATACGGCTACAGCATCACTGTCGTTGTACCCTACATCGACTCCCATAATGTAGGTCCACGTGCCTTCTTTAGGCAGTTGTTTATAGACATTTTTCTTTTTATTAAATTTAAATACTAGAATGTCCGTGTCTTCAACCCATTTGCCGTAGGTTTCTCGAATATATGAAGGATCGTTTTTATCGATTCCCCGCATTACTCGCTCTTCTGCCAGCGTCTCCTCTAGGTCCATTCCTCTCTCTGGATCGTGCATGTGTGGATTATCAAAGGCAGTCCAGTGGTGGTTGTCCCAGTTAGGGGAGGTAGAGTATTCGTGGAAGGTTCCTGCCATTACTGGACCCGGAGTTCCTGTTAGATACAGTTCTCCTTTTAGGTCTCGCAAGGCGGGGATGATGACGTCATTTATAAGTTCTTTTATGTAGGTTCGAAAGGATTGGGCTTCGTCGATGTAGCATTTTCTTATTTTCCAGCCTCTGTACTTTTCAATCTCCATTCGGTCTTTTGCACCGGATATATAAATTTTGGATTTGTTAGGAAAGGTAATTATGAGCCTAGAATTGTCTGTTTTACACTCTATTTTGTACTCGTCGATCATCCTGATTAGATCGGACCAAATAATGGCTCTAGCTGCTTGTTGAGTAATTGTTATGTATAGGAGGTTTACCGCTTCCTCTGACATGGCGGTGTCTAGCATGTCTGCTACGATTCCCAGAGTCTTGCCCGCCCTTCTTGAACAAACTGCTGTTTTAAACCTTTTATTAGAGGATCGAAAGAATTTTTGTTGCGCCGAAAATGTGAAGTCATCAAAGGAAAAAGCAGGAAGTTCTTGCCGTTCCTGCCTTTTCTTAAGCTCTTCTATAATAGCTAGTCTATTTGGTACGCTATCTTTTTTTGCCATTATCTAGGTTTTTTAATCTCTGCTGCTCTAGTTTTGCTGAGTTTTTCTTTTTCTTCTTTCCTCTGAGCCTCTCTCTTTTTTTGAAGTTTTGAGTCTAGGGAGATCACAGAAATATTAGTAAGCGGTACTAAGATTCTATCGCTGTCGTTGCTAATTTCGATTACGGATAGTTCCTTTAGGATATTAATCTCTACTGGTCTTCTTCCGTTGATTTCGCTAGTAGAAAAAAAAGTTTCTACTCTTTTGTCAAAGTGTACGGCTTGGTATGTGCGCACACTTTTTACTGTTAGGTCATTAGACATAGGTTCTCCTGGGTTACTTTGGCGATTTACTTTGCCGGTTATTATCTTATTGGGTATGGGTAAAGCGGGCATCCGGACATGCTTACTGTCGCAGACCCGAATAATGTTCTTATTTGAGACTTTATTTTTTTCTTTATAAGATCTTTAGAGCATTCAATGTTTACTACTCTGTCAGCCATTCCCTCTTCTACGGCACTTTTTCCGAACGCCCAATACTCGTCTTTTACTCTTTTTTGGTACTCTTCGATGCTTAGATCCATTCGGTTTGCGTTTCTTTTTTCCATAAATAGGATTACGCTTTTAATATATTTTAGTTGGGACTCGAGCTCTCCGGTACCGATTTGTCCTGATACTCCTCCTCGTGCTCGGTGTGCCATCATGGTTCCATTTTCTGCGACTAGCCGTTCGCCGGGAAGGGCTTGTGCGATGGCGTGAGCCATGGATGCGGCAAAGATGGAGATTGTTTTAACGTTCTTAAACATTTTAACAGCCTGAATAAATTGTTCCCCCGCGAATATTGATCCTCCTGGAGAATCTAGTACTAGGTAAATAGTTTCGTTTTCATCTACTCTTTTATTTACTAGGATAGTCAACTTTTCTAAGGCATTGGCTACAGATCCAGAATCTACTGCGCCTCTAAAGATAAATGTATTCTCTGGAGTTAAATATACTGTCTCTCTTTTTTGTGCTGACGTGGCTGCCGTGATTGCGGTTGCTGCTAGTAGTAGTCCTAGTAGTAATTTACTCATTTTTGTCTCCTTCTTCCTTTTGTTCTTGCTCTTGTTTTTCCTCATATAGGTGTTTGGCAAGATCTTGCATTTCTTTTAGTTTTACAGATTGTACCCATAACAATCCTATTAGATTCTTTTTAGATAAGCATTTCATCTTTTTTTTAAACTCAAAGAATGCTTCGTCGAATTCTTTTACATATTGCTTTTGGTTTTCTGTTAGTTGCACTTTATTTTCCATATTTGCTCCTGGTGTCTTTTATCTTATACGTTAATATTATGCTTAGGAATCCTAGGTTTGCCAAGTAATTGAATATTAATGGGAGATCTTTTTTTGGGAGAACATATAGCAGCGTGAGCGCTTCCCCCAGGGTCCATAGTAAAATGAGCCCCCATGATATTCCCTTTGCATTTTTTTCTTTCCAGCATTTATAAGCTTGTGGCGCTCCACATATTGCAAAGCATGCGGCTCCGAGCCATCCTACGATTTCTAAACTATTACTCACCTTTTATTTCTTTTACTGGAGGTTCGTAGAACTTAGAATCTTGAAACTTCGCTAGCTCTTCCAGTACCTCGAACTGAACTCGCCTGAGGGCGAGTAGCGTATTACTGGTTCTACATTTTTTTATTCCGTTTTCGTTTACTGAGTGGTCATTGATTATTTTTTGAGATTCTTCGAATATGCTTTTAATCAGTACAGAATATTGAAGATGTAGTTTATAAACTAGTTCGTTAGCTTTAGATAACTTCATCTACTATTCCGTGTTCTATGCATTCGTCTGCTGTTAGGTAAAAATTCTTTTTTCGGCAGATATCTCGCCAGTATTCTTTGTCGTGAGTAGAGAACTCTTCCATCCAGGTTGCCCACATATTTTCTTCTCTTTCCATTTGTTCTATTTCTTCTTTAACATCGCTGTGAGTTCCCCCTATGATGTAGGAGGCTTCATGATGCATAGCCCAAGCATATCTAGATATCCTTCTTTTGTCTCCTCCTGAGAGAAGTAGTACTGCTGCTGACATTATATGTCCGTATCCTTCCGTTATAATTTGACATTTAGATTTTTTCATCCGCCCTACCATTGCTAGAGCTTCGTATACGCTTCCTCCTGGACTATTTATTCTAATCGTGATTGCTGCTTTAGATTTTCTTTCCATTTCATTTAGCGCAGCATCTAGATAGTCAAAATCTCCTTGATCTATTACTCCAGTAACTTGTATAACTCTATCTCTGAGATTGATGCCCTTTTCGAAGCAGTATTCTAATCTCAGAACTTCTTTCTCAAAGTCTTTATTCTTTTCGCTCATCTGCTTCCTCTTTTTGTTCAGAATTATAGTCATCTACATTTAAAATAAGGTAGGGGTGGTATACGCTATTATACTTAGCTGCTAACCTCTCACTAATTCTGGTTGAGTGACTGTGTACGGATGCCGTCGCAGGATCATGCTGGAAGGCATTTAGCAAGACCTTGCCTACGCCTAGATTTCTGAAGCTGTGTTTAACATAGATATAGTGGATGGCAAAGATTCCGTCTACTTTTCCTGCGCAAATATAGCCGTAAACTTGGGAGGCGTCTTTCTCGTTGCATGCGATGATGACATCGTTTGTCTTAAGTAGCCTTTCTAGGACCTTGTGGTGTTCAGTAAAATAAATAGTGCTTGTAATTTCTCTGGCGAAGCGAGAGTGTCGATATGACTTTAGCCATGAGTTGAAGATAAACGGGATGTCCTCTTCGGTTGCCCTCCGTAGGCGGATTGGTAACTTATTGTTGCTCATTTGAACTTTTCTCCTGTGTTGATCTTCTTCGGATCATCTTATCAATAATTTTTATTTATCTTTATCTAAGCTTTCTGTAGCTTGTGACTCTACATTCAGCATTAGTGGGTGTGCGTGGTTTAGTGCTGCCGCTAGGTCTTCTAAATTTTTTATAAGCTTCTCTAGCTCTTTTTGCTTTAGGTAGGCGTCCCCTAGCTGTTGGCAAACTTTTTGATATTCTCTAGTTAGTATTTCTTGGGTCTTGTTCACTCAAATCTCCTAATTTACAGTATATTTTTTTTTATCCAGTTTAGCAAGCTTAATGTTCCTAGTGAAATGCCTGCTCCTATTATTACTTGTTCTAACATTTTTAAATAAAATTTGTTTATCTGTTGTTCTTTAACTTTGGCTTTAGCCTTGGCTCGTGGGCTGGGCGTCTTAGAAACATGCGGTTTAAGCCTCTTATTACGCCGTCTCACTCGTCCTCCGAGGTTTCTGGGGTCTGGGTAAGGCGTTGGCGCTGGAGGCTTCTCTCGGCTAATTTAAGGAGCTCCTCGTCGCTGAGGTTGGATAGGTCTTCTAGCTGGGCGGTTTCGCGCTCCTCTTTGCTGAGCTTTACGAGCGTGTCGAGATATCCCTGGACGGCTCGGGCTTCTTTTAGATCCAGGGTTATGCCTTTTTTGACCTTGTGCCGGTATTGCGCTAGCTCGGCTCCGATTATGGCTTTGGCGTCCGTGAGGAGAGCATCCAAAGTGGGTACGACGGTGACGTCGCTTTGCGAGACTTGGTTGGTCTTTTTGGGGAGCACGATTCTGCGCTTGGGTTTGGCGGGGTCTGTCATGATAGGAGTCCTTGGTGTACTAGCCCTAAATAAAATTTATTTAATGCTTGGGTGGCGGCTGTGTCGCTAATTTGGGCTTGTGGAGTCCCGCGCAGAGCATAGGGGGGGAGGGCTGAGTTCTTAGTTTGGGATTTGGCGCCTTTTATGGACTTGGTGGGTCGAAGAGAGCTGGTGGCAGCAGAGGGGGCAGATGACTGTGCGGGGGAAGAACAGAAAGAGGCGCAAAAGGATTGTTTGGGACTAGTATATATATAGTATTTACTGGGGGGGTGACCGGGTTTTTTAAATCTAGGATTTTTCACGCTATGGCTCCCACCGGCTTGTTCATCTGCATAAGTTCTTCGGTAGTCAGCTCGTAGTCTTCGGCAGTCATGGTAGACTTGGCATACTCAATACAATTTATTTTCAATGCCCCCACTCGCCTCCAAACCCAGGCAATGGAAAAGGAGTTGCTTGTAGGACTATTGTTTTGGACGAGGGTCGTTATGATTCTTTTGTGGACTAGTGGAGGCTGGGGAAGATCTCGGGAAGACTTGGTTAGACGGTTGACTGTATAGTAAGATCTGAGGAAGCGAACGATGTCTCGCAAGGACTTTCCCTGGCATAATTGGTGAGCGATTTCTGCGTCTATCTGCTTGTTGAGAGCATCGACTAAACAAATTTTATACTTCTTGAGAGCAGCCTTATAAGATTTCAAGGACTTGTACTCCCATTTGTAAGGTTTTCGAGGACTTAGGTGTATAAAATCGTCTGAATTTTGGTAATAATATTGAAGAGTTAGGTAAAAATTGAGTGTAGTTCTGACTTTCTCAGCTTTTTTTGTCTGAAAAGGCTTTTTTAGGTATGGGGAAGATTCTCCTCTGCCGGTCTTAAAATCGTGCCATTCTAAATCTTCAAAGCCAGATTCTTGTAATTTTTTATACCATTCCGACTTTAGTTTAAGAAAGTCACGACTATTAAATTTAGTGAAATTATCCGTCATATTTTGCGTATTATTATTTGAATACCATGCTTCCAGATTATCTTTAGGCATCAATGAATATTATAGGTCGTTTTCGTGCAGCAATGCAAGTTTTTTTATTTATATAATTATTTTGGATAAAATTTAAAAAAGCACTTGATTTATTTTTATAGTTTTGTTAAACTTAGAGAAATGTATTGGAGGAGTTATGGCAGATTTATTGAGAGCGATTGCATTAATTATTTTTCTGTTACAAGCATGTCATTATATAAACTAAGGAGTTATTATGAGAATTGTTAGAGTTAATAAGACTTATGAAGTGGTTAATGAAATAGGTCAAGTTCTTAAAAAGTTTGTGTCTTTTGACAGTGCTAGAACATTTGTATTGGGAGAAGAAAATGCAGATTTTGAAAAAGGTTCTGTTGATTTGTTTGGGACTTATGATGTTGCACCTGCAAGCCGAAGATATCGTAGGAACCGGGCAAAGTATAGAAAGATTGAAACTACAGATAAGTAAGAACAATCCTAGATTAGGTACTGATTATATAGATAAATTAGCTAATGTTTTTTATAATGTTGGTCAGAAGTATAATATTCCTGCTAATATTTTGGCTGCTATTGCTAGTGTAGAATCTAATTATAAGTTAGGTGCTATTAATGGTAGAAGTGGGGATTTTGGTATCATGCAAATAAACTTGCGGGCGCATCGTAAATTTGATAAGGAAAAGTTATTGACTGATTTGCAGTACAGTGTTGAAGCTGGAGCTCAAGTTTTTTTATGGTTTTTTAAACGATATACGTTAGAAACGGCTATAAAAAGATACAATTGCGGTACAAAAAGAACTTGCATTAGGTGGTCTCCTGTGATAAAATATTTAGATAAAATAAGGAGAGCATGGTGAAGGGATTTATTTCGTTAATTGCAATTTATATGTTGTTTATAGCTTTTACAACTATGCGCGGAGATTTTGAAGTAGAAAAAGAATCGGTATCGTCTAGGAATAGAGAGCTATGTATTGGCAAGATTCGCACTTTTAGTTTAAACAGAGAAGATGCTAATTCGGTTTGTGAAACCATTGAAGTTCTTAAGGAAGGTAAGTAATATGAAAATGATCATGGTTGTTATTTTATTTGTAGCCGCTTCTTGCGGTCCTCGTGGAAGCACCGTTGATATAACTAGTCCTGCTTATGACGATTCTGAAGTTACTAAGAGATTAGACGACTTGGAGCGAAGAGTTAAATTATTAGAACAGGTTGAGGCTGCCCAAGATGTTTTAATTTCGGCTTTGACTCAGAATGTTGAGGAAAACGAAGATAATATTACTTATTTGCTAGATATTGCGAGTAATTTGCAGGATCAGCTAAATTCGGACTATCAAAGCTTACAGCAAAGTTTGTCTGATATATCGGACAGTGTAACTCTGTTACAAACGGCTACTGAAAAAGGCATTGCTGAGCTGATTGATCCTTGTGGAGACGGTGCAGGATACGATGAGGTAATCATGTTGCTTAATGACGGGTCCTATGTTGCGTATTTTGAGACTGGTTCTAAACGATTTCTATCTGTGTTGGAGCAGAGTGTGAATTACCAGACTACGGACGCACAGAGATGTCGGTTTAAGATTAATGCGCTTAATGAATTAGAAGAGCTTTAAATGAATTTGCAGAGCATATTTGTTATTTTATCTGACTTTAAGCTTATATTGACAATACTTGGGTTATATGGTCTAATTGTTTTAAATATAATGTCTGTTGGACTTTTTATAGCCTTTTTTGGGGGGCTTATATGAAAAATTTTACGACTGTAGCTTCTGCTTTAGCCGCTCTTGCTATTTTATGTTATGCTTCTTGTATTGCCTATGTGGTTATAACGATCATGCGAGTATTCTGGGGCGTGGGGCAGCTTTCGCAGGATGTGCAGCAGGCGCATATTATGGTAGAATGTCAGACGGAGCGTAAGATACTGAAGAAGTATGGGCTGCCTTTGAGCGATAAGTGTATACGATACTTTAGAGATACTGAGGCTAAATAAGGCTAATTTCGGATTCTAAAGTGGGTGTAAGTTAATAGGAGGGTATTATGAGTAAGATTAAGGATGCTATGATTGAGCTGGGCGAGGCTCATGCAGAGATCATGGGTTACGAAATGAGCCAGGAAGAGTATGAGAACGCGATGGAGGAAGCTTATTGGCACAATGTTATGTGTGAGCTTACAAAACGCTTTACTCGTGAGGAAATTTTAGCTATGACGGAGCTTGAGTTTCAAAGTTTAGGTCCTAAGACCGGCAAGGTAGGCTAAGAAGGCAGATAAAGTGTCTTATAAGATACATTAAGGCTAAATTTGTACATAACTTATCAAATATGATATATTAAGACTAGATAAGGAGTTAAAATGACTAGTAAACCAGAAGATAAGATTATTAAGGAATCATCCGTAAACGAAGCAAGGAACCTTGGCGCCCCGAATGCCGTTTTAAGCTCTTTGAAGGCTGACGAGGGTCAGGATAAGGCTTTGGGGGCTGGAGAGGCTAATTCGGGCTCTGAGGGGGCTCAAAATGAGGCTGAGAAGGCGGACGAGGCAGCTAATTCGGCTGCTCCTCAATCCCTTGCCGCAGATACTGAAGCCCTGGGTGGAGAGCATGCGCAGAGTGTTAAGCCGGGTGAGGTACATATTAAGTCCGAAACTAGTCCCGAAGAAGCGCGGGAAGAGGCTGAAGTCGGCGCTCAGGTTGAAAAGGAAGAGGACGCAGAGGCGTTGGTATTCTTTTGCCCAGTAGAAGAGATAGCCATGATTCAGCCTATTGAGAATAATGAGGATGGTGTTATAGGAACTTTTTTGCAATTGAGAGCCGGGGGAAGTGCGGCGCTTAAGATCATGCCGGAAGAGTGTGCTAAGGCTTATGCCGCGCTGAAGAAGAATGGTGTGCCGCTTTTGACTATTAGACGAAAAGATTTATTGGCTTAGGTAGGATATATTATGTGTTTGATTTGTACAGAGTTAGTTAAACAGAGAATGACGGTTAGAGAGGCTAAGAATGCGGCTAGAGAGATTACTAGGTTTAAAGACGATGCGGATCATGAGGCTGCTCTGTGGATGGCGATTGAAGAAATGGATTTAGAAGCATTAGGTGAGCTGCTGTCAGAAGCTCCTTTGGAAGCATGCGATTAGTGGTTTGTAATTAAAGCCCCCTCCAGGATCTTTCTTTGATCCTGATTTGCCTAATATTTGCCTCGTATGGTGTTCTGCTGTACGGGGCTTTTTTTTTTGCCCAGTAAGTATGAAGTTTTCGTAGTTTATAGCTTAATTAGCTTTTTTTAGTTGAGAAAAAAATGTAATTTGGTTATATATGGTATGTACGGATTAAATAAAAAATATTTATAGCTAATTCGGGCTCTTAATCTGAAAATAAAACTTGACTTACGATCATGCTGGTGATATGCTAAGATACATTACAACTTTGGAGAGCATGTGCAGATTAATAGTCGCATTGAGGTTCAGATTTTAGCGCAGGTTAAGAACAAGTTTGATCGGCTGCCTATCAAGTTTAGGCGCAAGTATTATTTTGAGAGCATGCGTTGTTGTGAGGCTGAGTCACGGGCTTCTGCGCTTTTTAAGGCTGAGGAGCTTAATGATGGTGCCGATATAGTGCGAGTTAGTTCTAGAGTTATTAGATATCATGGTTAGAGGAGGCGATATGAATATATTTGTTACTAGTTACTGTCCTATTGAGTCGGCAAAGTTTTTAGATGATAAGCGTGTAAATAAAATGTGTTTAGAATCTGCTCAAATGTTGTCTACGGCGTTACGAACTTTGGGATGTGAGGATGAAAGATTGTACAAAAGTACACATAAGAATCATCCAAGTTGTGTTTGGGTCAGGCAGAGTGATATGAACTTTGTATGGCTTCTTGCGCATTTTGAGGCTTTGTTGGACGAGTATGAAAAGCGGCGGGGTAGGGAGCATGGGTGTAGTAGGCTGCTTGCAGCTTTTTATGCTAATATAGATTGGTTGCCGGTTGGGGAGCTTACGGACTTTGCAAATTGTGCGGCTAATTCGAGTTTGGGGCTGTCGTATAAGCATGTGGATGATGTACGCTTGGCATATCAGCTCTATCTGGCGGATAGATGGGAAACCGATAAGAGGGCTCCGACTTGGTATGGCTTAGGAAGATAGGGAGGTTTTATGAGTAATTGGAACGATTATGATTATTGTATGGCGGCTGTAAAGCAGAGTGGTTGGGCTTTAGAGTTTGTAAAAAAGCAGACTCCTGAGCTTTGTATGGCGGCTGTAACAAAGAATGGTAGGGCTTTGGAGTATGTTAGTAAAGATATTTTAAATTTAGTAAATTAAAAAGGGATAAATTATGGATGTTTTTAAGGTGTTTTTAAACTTTGAGCGCAAATATTTTAGGTTTACGGTAAGTTCTGATACTTGTCAGTTGTATCCTCCGAAGATGTACTTAAATTGGTACAGGCTTAAGCCTAACTTAGACGTTGTCTCTAGAGATCATGCGGCATTTGTTTTGACGATAGGCTTATTCGGGCTTGAAATTTGTTGTGAAGTGAAGTGGGGACATGTTGAGCGTACTGAGGTCGGTGTTGCGGGGAATAGGGTAAGTTTGCTAGAAAAGGGGGTAAAACGTGGATTATAATACCTTATTAGAATCTATATTATTGGCTATTGTTGCTGCTTGTGGTATAATGTTGTTATTACGGTTTAGAGGAGATTAGAGCATGGATAGAGTTAAGGTTTTAGAGGCAGTTGTAGAGGTCTTGGAAGCTAATTTTGGCTCTTCTGAGCAGCATATTGTGTTGGCAAGTCAGATTGCCGATGCTGTTTTAGGTTCAAAGAAGGAAGTGATTATGTCTTCTATTTATAATATGGAGGAATTATATGATTCCTAGAAATCCTAAAGCGGTTTTTGAGCCAGAAAGAGTTTATAGACATAGGTGTCCGTATGCGTCTTTGGATATGCATGTTTTGTCTGTCATTAAACTAGACGATTCTGAAGCTAAGTTACGGGTGTGCTATGTTACGCGAAATAGCATGCGAGTTCAGTACTTGGGTGTCGGTGATGAGTATATTGAGACTATTACGTTACCTAAGGAGCAGTGGGACGAATGGAGCTTGTTACATTAGGAGCTGATTATGAAAGAAAAGTTTGAGTTATTTCTAGGTTTTTGTTTGGTGTTAGGATTTAGTGTGGTGATCATGGAGTTTATTATTGCGCTGCCGATGCTACGAAAATTTTTTACTGATGCGTTTGAGTTATTTTTGGAAACGGGGGTATTATGAAATCAGAGGAGTTGCAAACATTAATGCAGGATTTATTCGATAGCTTGCCAGGTCAGAGCGTGTTTGGAAAAAAGATTTCGAAGATCCCGCTGGAGTATGGCGATATGTCTGTGCCGGTTAGAATGCTGCTTTCTAGGTTGAGATCATGGGGGCTGATGGAGGATAAGGACCTTTTGAGTCATTTGAAGTCCGAAATTAAGCGTAAAGATGAGCGGATTAAGGCTTTAGAGAGCCAAGTTGAGACTTTGGAGGCGCAGTTATCGAGTAGTGATAACACGGATGAGGATGATAAAGATAAGCCAGTGGGCTGGGTATACACGCCATAATAAGGAGCATGTTAAATGAAGAGAAGTGACGCAGTTCGAATTATTCAAGTGGTATTAGATTCGTATATTACGGAGGCGGTGGAAGATTCTAACTTTATTGCTGATGTTATACTTACTGATCTTGAAGAAATTGGAGGCATGATTCCTCCTTTTGAGTATGATAAGTTTAGAAAGAAGATGCCAGAGCATGCAAAGAATTTAGATATAATTGAGGCTGATATCGAGGCTCTGCATAAATGGGAGCGGGAGTCCTTTATTGGGGATGATAGTGAATAAGTTAGTGTCTATTATTTGTCAAGAATTTGGGGCAGTTGTAGTTAGACAGTTTTATACGCTGACAGGGGCGCATGATTTTTTACGTGGTTATTTGTTGGAGCACCAAAGTAATGCCGATTACGTTGTATTACTGCTTGTTAAGGGGGATGTCTTGGACCATGGCGGCGATGTCTTAGTTTATCCTCCGGATATTGGGTTAGATTAGGACTTGACTTTGTCAATAGCTTGTGGTATACTGGATTAATTAGGAAATGAGAGGTTTTAAATGATGGCATCGTCTGTAGCTAAAGCAATATTTAATGGAATTAAGGAAAAAAGAGAGAAGGACAAGTTAGTAACTACTTTGTCAAGTTTTAAAAGGGAGTCTCAAGAGTGCCCCCATGATTTTAAGCTCGTAGGACGCTCTTTATTTTCAAATAAACCTTGGTATGATTGTAAGCATTGTGGTAAGAAAAAAGAGGATTGTTAAAATGGCTTTAGGAAAAAAAGATAAGGAGTTTATTGGACGGATTTATAAAAGAGTGAAAAAATCTGTTCGTTTTTTTACAGATAAACTTGTTAAAAGCAATGATTTTAATTGCGTAGAGAATTTGAGTATTTCCTATTTTAAAAATATGGGGTTAAAGTCTATGTTAGATGATATTGATTTAGAAAAAAAGAAGGAAAATTAGGCATGTACTTTTATAGTAATAGAACGCTTTGTGAGGTTCTTGAGGAAATGAGGAAGGCGGTTGAAGTTCAAGACTTTAGGCTGCTTTCGTCGCTGTATGTAGAGGCAGTGGGGTGTAGCATGCGAATGGTGGCTTTTGCTTGGTCTGAGGAGCAGTATAGAGCATGGTTAAATAAACTTTGTTTGCTTTTGGGAGAGCCTTCGTTAACTGGAGAGTTGGAGACTAATAGGGAAATTATTGATGGTGGACGAGGGGAGGAATTGTTGCAGATTGTGTACGAATGTTTGGGCAATAGCAACTATTAATTTGTTAGAATATAGCTTGACAGGCAGAATTTAGTGTGTTAAGATGGGTTATTGGTAGTCTAAGAAAAGCAACTAATAGCTCTAGCGGTAAATTAATAGCCGATGAAGTTAATAGGAGAATGAAATGAAAAGAAGTGAAATGGTATTGTTGATGTATGCTTGGATGTTGGAGCTTCCGGAAGATATTAAAAATATGAATGATGGAGGACAGCAAATGTATAGGTCAATGGATTTTATTTTAGATAAAATAGAAAAAGCCGGTATGTTGCCACCTTGCAAACCTTGGAGCGATGAGCCTGGTACTACTTGGCAAAGTGTGCATAGTTGGGAAGATGAGGATGAGTAATCGGGTTATTAGCATAATTTGTACGGGGAGGGCACCATGTACGATCCAGATAGCAAGTATTATAGATTACAGTGTTTCGAGGACTTTTACGTTGATCATCATGCGGCATTTTTAGATATAGTGCGTGGTTTGGATCATGGCGGGGATGTTATGATTTATCCGCCTGATGCTGGACTAGATTAGGACTTGACTTTGTTTACAATATGTGGTAGAATTGGAGAAATTGGTATATGAGGAGATTTATGTCTTTTTATAATAATAGGACGCTTTGTGACGTGCTGACAGAGATGAGAAAGGCGGTTGAGGTTCAAGATTTCAGACTGCTTTCGTCGTTATATGTAGAAGCGGTGGGCTGTAGTGTGAGGATGATCATGGGGCGGATTAGGCGCGATTTAAGTCTATAAACTTTGGAGGGCGATATGAGTTCGGTTAAGGAAAGTAGTATAGTGCAATTAATTACTGAGTTAGTGGACGTAGCTTCTTCTGTGAAAACATCTCTTAGTACTAGAGATTTTTCTGGTATTAAAGGTCAGATTGAGCGTTGGCAGACTTTAGGAAATCGGTTGGAGACTGAGCTGGAGACTCAAAGGGATATTGAGGACTATAGGAAGAAGATTAGGAAGCTTAAGAAAGAAATTGTTAAGCTTGAAAATGAGATCGACGATTTAGTTGATTCTAAGTCTTAGGCTTATTGTGATTGATAGGTTATATACGGTTATAAAGGTGCGTTTTAAGACTGTGAAATATGCGGTTAAGATGAGCACAGTTAAA
>Ga0180438_10000934_pt1 | contig 53388 bp, 52 predicted proteins | sample SS_ome_12_FD_132455 | JGI IMG/M metagenome (GOLD analysis project Ga0180438, IMG submission 132455) | Hypersaline lake sediment archaeal communities from the Salton Sea, California, USA - SS_3_D_2 metaG | ecosystem: Environmental > Aquatic > Non-marine Saline and Alkaline > Hypersaline >...
CGATTAGTAAACACATTGTTGCACCATTACTTTCTTACACAAAGAGCAAAACATAAATCAGTGAGCGATGTTATGAGAATCCGTAGCATTAAGAATCGGTGAGCGATGTTATGAGAGCAACCACCTAGTACCTGGTAAGTACTGTCCTTAACGTCTAGCAAGGTTGCACAAACACTTCCTTGTATCAATTGTCTTTAATCACCGCTGCAAAGCAGCCATAACCGCTCGCAACGCGAGCCAAAACCGCAACGCTGTGTTTGCCTATACCGCGCTGCCTTTGCGCTGTCCTAACGTGCCAGCATATGTATGATTTTTTGCAGCTCGCTATCGATCTTCTTTTTACGGGTGAATGTTTCCTTGAATGGTGTGCACACAGTCCTGTAATTTATTTCTCCAACCATGCATCCATGTGTTCCATTACGTAGATTCTGGACTGCCGCGTATCCAAGGCGCATGGCAAGGATACGGTCAACCGCAGTGGGTGAACCTCCTCGTTGGATATAACCGAGGATCGCAACCCGGTAGTCCTGTTTGGTCAGTTTTTTTACTTTTTCTGCGATCTGAAAGGCATTCCCGGCTTCATCTCCTTCAGCAACGATTATAATACTGAATTTCTTGCCGCATTGCATAGTTTCGTTGATCTTTTCCGCGAGGGCGGGGATGTCGGTTGGCGTTTCAGGAATAAGTACATCTTCTGCGCCCCCGGCTAGTCCGACTGCAAGTCCGATGAATCCGGCATATCGTCCCATTACTTCGATGAAAAAGACACGCTCCAGTGATGAAGCAGTATCCCGGATGCGGTCGACCGCTTCAAGGGCACTGTTTATCGCCGTGTCAAAACCGATCGTAAGATCGGTTCCATACAGATCATTATCGATCGTACCCGGTAAACCGATCATGGGAAAGGCATATTTCTGGGAAAACTCATGTGCGCCGTGCATCGTACCGTCACCACCGATCACGACAAGACCGTTAATACCGAGTTCATCCATATTGTTTTTGGCTTTTTCCATCCCCGGCTGGGTTTTGAATTCAGCCGAGCGTGCGGTTCCGAGAATTGTGCCGCCATGCTGCAAGATATTACCCACCGAGTGTCGATCCATTTCCCTGTAATCTTTGTTGACCAATCCATTGTAGCCGCGTTTAAAACCATAGACCTGTATGTTATGGTATAATGCTGTTCTTACGACCGCGCGGATCGCGGCGTTCATGCCTGGTGAGTCACCACCGCTTGTCAGGACACCGATTTTCTTCATAATCATGGTCCTATTATAGAGGAAGTTAGTGCGAAGTCAATTAACTTTATAAAAACAGCGTCCAGCGAGGTAGCGTTTAGCGTATAAGGTTTTTCCATCGCATTACGCACTACACAATACGCATTACGGTCTTATCCCTCGCCTTACGCGAAGTTCAGTTCTGCGAAACCTCTTCCATTGCCAGCACATCTTTTATCATTGGCGGCTCCTCTTCCTCGGGGAAATCGCCCTGGGGCAATTTTTCGATATACGAGATCTTGTATTTCTTGCCGATCGACTCTTCATTCACCGTATACACCGGGAATCCTTCATCGTCCTCGATTGTGAAGAGATCGATCTCTGACAGATCACCACTGATCTCATTGAACCAAACGTCATTACTGTCCTCGTCCATAAAAACGAGATCAAGATCATATTCAACAACATTAATCTCCTTGAATTCAAGGACGATCGTGAGTGTATCTGGTGGAGTTGGTAGTTCAACGCTTCCTGGAATTTCAAGATCCTGGGCAGATAATCCTGTTGTCAGCGTTATGAATATTACAGCAAGTAGTAATTGCTTCACACTTCCTCCTTTTTGATGTTCAACTATATTGAAATATTCCACTCAGTCAATGAGAAATTACTACATTATTAGTATATAATGGCTGTAGTGGCAGAGCTTGCTCTGCATAATAACTGCAACATTGCAGACAATGCGTCGAGTGAACTCGACCACTACAACAGCAACGAAATTACAAATCCAGGATCGTTCGTAGTAGCAGAGTTTACTCTGCACAATATTAGATATATGTACTTGACACTCGAGCCGTTTTAGATATATTGAATCCCGAGAAGGTGTGAAATAACTGGTCAGAGCACCAGTGTTTCATGCCTTTTTTGTTTGATAATCCAAAATGGAATATCAAGTGATTCTTTTTATTGCCATGGAGAGTTGAGTATAGGCCATGTAGATATATGTGGAAACAGGAAAGGAGCGAACATGAAAGATATCGTGCCAAGGGAAGTAATCGAACAAAGGATATACATCATTCGGGGGATGAATGTAATGTTGGATAGTGATTTAGCCAAACTATATAAAACCTCAACAAAGGCAGTTATTCAAGCTGTAAAAAGGAATAAAACAAGATTCCCAAAGGATTTTATGTTTAAGCTGAATCAACAAGAGGTTGAAAACTTGAGGTCACAAATTGTGACCTCAAGTTGGGGAGGTAGACGATACTTGCCTTACGCCTTCACTGAGCAGGGCGTAGCTATGCTCTCGAGTGTTCTTAAAAGCAGAAGAGCGATTCAAGTTAACATCGCAATAATGCGTACATTTGTCAAATTACGAAGCATAGTAATATCCCATAAAAAATTGAAGAAAAAGCTGAACGAATTGGAAGAAAAATACGACACGCAATTCAGGATTGTATTTGATGCAATCCGTGAACTGATGAAACCCGAAGAGAAAAAGACAAAGAGAATTGGTTTTTACTAAGAGTGAGGTTTGAATTTGGTTTTATTGAAATATGATAGTAATATGGAGTAGTTGGGTGCAGGTTGTAGATAATAACGTAAACAAGAAAGGAGCGAACATGAGTGAAAGTAAAATAAAGGACTATAAGGACCTGAAAGTCTGGCAAATGGCACTCGAAGTAGCGTGCGATGTTATCGAACTGGTCGAGGCGTTGCCGCCAGGATGCGCGCGCGATGTGATAAGCAGGCAGATGATCGATTCGTCCGCATCCGTGTGCGCGAATATCGCAGACGGGCACAGCAGCGGGAGCAACAGGGTGTTCAGCCGTATTCTCAAAATCGCCTATGGTAAAGCCAAAGCAACCGATACCTTGCTGCACCTTGTCAAGCACAGCAAAAAACTTGCTGCGGATGGGATCATAGACCATGCGGAAAAGATCAGCGTCAAGAATGTTGTTGTCTTGAAAATGCTGCACTCTTTGCAGGCAAAGATCAAAGAGCGATTCGACACCAAAAAACAGGAATCGTAATGTGGTACTGCACCCAACTTCCACCCCGTAGTGAAAATGTCCAATGTCTAGATTTGACCCCATCGCCCGCATTAATCGTTTTGTAGTGGCAGAGTTTACTCTGCAGACTTACAATGTTGAGATTTGATCCCATTATCCGCATTAATCGTCTTGTAGTGGCAGAGTTTACTCTGCAGACTGAAGCAGAGCTAAATAGTAGGCCGCTGCCTGCGAGAATATAGAATCTGAAGCCTGATCCCGTTGTGTATTGATCTCGAATCTCGCGAAGAGCGAGGCGAGATAGAAGTCCGTTACTATGCTCCCTCGTCTGCATAGCAGACTCGAGATACTGAATTTTGCGATCAAATAGTGAATCCCTCACTCGCATCTACGAGTTCGGGATGCTCAATTCTGAATTCACATCAAAGAGATGTGAGTGGAATTGGCACGCGCCTGAAGGGATTTGAACCCCCAGCCTACGGATTCGAAGTCCGTCGCTCTATCCGCTTGAGCTACAGGCGCAAGTATATATATCAACGGTTTGCGACACACGGCTATTCGTCCTCGTCGTTTTGGACAGTTTTTGGACAGTCGCCTTTTGAGGATTTTGGCTTGCTCTTCATGATTTTCCTTAAGTGCTGCTCGTTGGGCTCGCCATACCTTTTCGTCGTCGTGATGTCCTTGTGACCCATGAGAATAGCCAGTGACTGAAGATCGGCTCCGTCACTCTTTTTGTCGCTGCCAAACTGATGTCTTAAATCGTGAACGCGTAGATCCTTGATCTTCGCCCTTTTGCACGCTCCTTTAAACGCGGTAGCAAACGAACTGCGTTTTCCACCGTTGATGCCGGGGAACACCCATTCAGACGATGCCTTTTCCTTGCGCCGACGCAGAGTTTTATGGACGACGTCGTTCATGTACACGGTTCGACCCGTGTGGTTCTTGCTGTTGCGCACCGTGATTTCCCAGTTGGTCAGGTTTATGTCGGTCCACTTCAAGCCGAGAATGCCGTGGGCCCTGATGCCGTATCTGATGCCGGTGAACCGCGCCATGACAAGAAAGTCGCGCAGATCAGGCGTTGCCTCGCTCAACAGTTTGCTCCATTCATCGGGCGTTATGCGCCGGTCTCGTTTTTTCTCTTTGAGCATTTTAAAGTTCGCAAGCGGATTTTTCCTCAAGAGGTTCCATTCGTAAGCTGCCAGGTTCAGGAGGCGTTTGAGCAGGGAGATCTCCCGGTTCACGGTTGCATTGCAGACTTTTTCCTTTTGCGAGAACCCTGGGAGCGTCAGTTTCCCCTGGAGCCTTTTGTTTCGGTATCGCTTTACCTGTGCGCGCAACGTGTCTTCGTAGATTGTCCTGTTGCCGAACGCCTTGAGCAAATACTGGATGCTGACCAGATCGCGTTCCTGCGTTGACGGTCTTTTGTGCATCAGCTCTTCTTCCTGGTATTTTTTCCACAGTTCGTCGAGCGTTACATGGGGCGTTATATTTGGGCGATGAAGACCGCGTCGTATTTCGTATTTGATGTCCTTAAGCATCTGTTTCGCCTCGGTTTCCGAATAAGTTTTAAGACTGTAATTAAATGTCCTGCTACGGTAAGAATAGCGCACCCACCATACACCCTGTTTACCACGAGGGTATAAGGTTATTTTGGGTACTTTCATCTATTCCTCCATGGATTGAGTATAATCACTAAAAAATGCATGTCAACAATTTAACCGGTTAAGTGGTATCGTCGCTCGATTTTTTTGTGTCCGTATGATTGTTTTTTAACCAGTTAAGAACTTCGTCATAATCAAAACGTATGCACCTTCTTCCCAAACGAAAGTGGGGGATTCTGTTTTCCTTAACGAATTGATACAGGGTCTTGCGCGAGATATTTAACTGTATTGAGAGCCATTTCGTGTCTACTAACTTCATGGTTTTGTTATTAACCTGTAAAGCATAAACGTTTGTTCCATTGATTGAAAGGAAATCGGTAATGCTTCCATTAGAACAGGTTCCTGGGTCTTTCGAATAGTTTTTGCGCGAGCATTTCTTCAAATTCCAATTCCATTTGCATCGGGAAATCTTCTCCATTTCTATTCCATTTCAAAAACTGATACCAGTGCGCAGCTTCGTGGATTATATACCGACAATACCTGGTTGCTAGACACTCTACACTTCCGTAACAGTGTCTACGAAGAAACTTTTTATCGTGTTTTTTTATTATTACTCTTCTTGGCGGATAGGGGAGATGTATCAATGCATGACCAGCATAAGCTTTAGGTTTAGTATCCCATATGATTGTGTCAATATTGTTAGCAACGAAATCATAGAATCGTGTCAGTCTTAGATAGTGTATTACTAAGAAAGGAAAAGACAAGGTTCTTTGTCTGTTATTCAATAACCTGAAAGACGAGAACAGTATCGACGATATTATCTCCATTTTATTGATCGAGTAATAGATTGAATTTACCAAATTCTTTATGATTAAGTGTAATGACATTAAACCTCCTTTCAAATTTTAAACTTGAACTCCCTTTTAATTCATTCTCCGCATTTGTTTAAAGAAAATAATTCACTTAAAGTCTTGCACTTTAGCAACTGATAAATTATGCAGACAACGATTCTGTTTTTCTCATCGTCATTCAAACCAGTAGCAAGTTTATTGACGTCTTGCATTATGTATTTGTTTTTGCACGCCACAATTACGTAATCGCACTCTGCCTTAAGGTCCTTACGCATGTTTATCAGTTCGTTGACTGAAGTCATGGCAATTTCGATGCCGATTCTTTTACCATCGGTTGTAATGGCTGAAACGTCTATTGCCTTATCCTGCAGTGTCTCTTCAATGGTGGTTTTTTCGATGTCAGTAATTTCTCCCAGACTCTGTGCAATCAGATATTGAGCCAACTTATGGAGAAAACCTGCGCCCTTGCCATATTTTAGTTTTGGACTGATACCCAAAGCCTTATAGCCTTTCTTAGATATCTCGTAGAATTTCGTTTTATGACCTCGTCCTGAGAGGTTTATTTCGTGCATGCGTACCAGACATCTGTTTACCAACGAGTCACAAAGGCGCGACCCAGTGCCGGTCGGGATGCCAACGGACGTGAATCTTTCGGTTGAGCCGACAAAAGGTCGATTGTGTATATCAAAGAGAAAGGCGCGTTCCACTTCATCGATCTCCTCAACTGCGTCACCGACTGGGGGAGCGCTTCTCACATTGCTATCCGCGATCAGAAAGTTTTCCCATTCAGTACCTTTTAATAATCGGCGATTGTTTTCAGTGATCATATCGTTGGTCACGTCTTTCTTGATTTCGAAATTTGGAATCTTAATCGGGAAAGGACTAAGACCCTGCATCTTGACCACGGCGTATCCTGGCGGTAGATCTACCACAACCTTCATCTGTTCGTTGGTCAAGATCATGCTGTTACAGACATCATGAATGTCGTTCCATTCGCCCAGATACATAGCCATTTTTATGCCGGCTTGTGCCTTTAGAACGTTCGATGCTTCGCTGGGTTGATTGGAGTAGAGTATGAAACCGATGCCAAATTCTCTGCTCAGTGGTAGATACTCAAGAAGCATTGGCACAGAGCCAAGCATGGCAGCATGTCTCTCAGCGGTTTTACTGGCAAGTATGTTTACTTCATCGCAAAAAACTGCGGTCATGAGCCTATTGGGGCGTATGTTATTCGCAATGCGGTATTTATATATTCTTAACATCGGAAGCATAGCAAAGAAAGGCATGAATCCTTCGGCTCCGTCTAATTCCAATTCAATGCTGAATCTTTCGATCACTCTTTCGAAGGGAAAAGGATCCCTCGTAACGAACATGCTCCCAAATTTTGTATAGAACGCAATCAACCGGTTAAGTGAAGTAGATATCCAATCATTTTCTCTTGAAGACCTGCCTTTCCTTTTTTTCAGATACCGTATTAAACTAAGCAAGCACACATACCCTTCCCTTTCCCTGATCGTGTTTACGACTTCGGTCAGCAGCGATTGCCCGGCTTCGGCGATGAAGGCACTTTGGCAAAAGCATTTTATTACTGCACTCTGATAATCCACTGTATTGACGTTCTGTGGCGCCGCAAAAATATCTCCAATGGAAAAATTACCATTTGCCGAGCAACGCAGTACAAGCATTGGTCCATGTTTACAGGCAAAATGTCTCATATCCTGTTTTACGCCCAGCGACAAGACCTGTATATTTTTACTGCGGAGTTGCTGTATCATACCATAGGCTTGAGTGGTCTTGCCCGCACCCGTAGCTCCAGAAACAAACATGTGTTTGCTAAATACTTTTTCTTTGGCTTTACAGGTTGCACCTTTTGTTTGTCCGAGCGTCAAGTTTCCTTCGAATTCTTCTTGCTTTGGGTAGGGATTGAAAGGATCCGGTTCAGCAATCTGTTTTGACGCTCCCAAAATAAGATAGTCTTTTATGTCTTTGACTGTCTGGTCGTCACCCGCAAGACTGGCGGTTAAGATCATATCCATAATTTCCTTGACGTCCTCACCAGCTAATTTCGCGTTCTCCAGAATCTCCTGAATTTCCTTATTGGATAGCATATTTCAATTTCCCAGCCAATTGAGCCATGTCGATGTTGCTCTTGCTGGATTGAAGTAATTTTATCAATTCTCTTGTTGCCTGCTGCAACGCTTCTCGACCACCTTGCAGAAGCTCGACTTTTTCCTTACCAGACAGTACCTCCACGAAGTTCTTTGTATCCCGTTTCGCATATTCGACTGCTTCCTTTTCTATTTCCATTTTGCGGAAGCAGGCAAAGACCTTGGCTTTCTTCAAAGTCTCTCGGTACTCTTGAATTCGCTGATTGTAAAACTTGGCAGCTATTTCCGTGATTTTTAACGTCAATTCAGTCTCTATTTTGTATGCTGCAAGCTCACGCTCTGCCAGAGCTTTTATGAATGCCGTGAGTTCTTCCTTATCTTTGGTGCCCGAGACGATTTTTATAAGGGTCTGAAAGACCTGGTGAACGTCGACATTCATATCTGTCTTTTTTATGTACATAGTTTTATCCATGATACCTCCTTTTACAACGAACCAATCCAATTAAAGAACCTCCGGAAAATATTTCCCTTTCTCCCGACTCTCCTCCTTTGTGTTTTGCTTCTGAGATGTGGTATTTGAGTGTCGGTTTCCGGCTTCCTTTGATAATCGATTTTAATTGGTATGGGTGTAGTAAAGACCTTCTTTTCAAAGACCACTTGTAGCGTCTTGTCATTATATATTACCTCCAATAAGTTCGATTTATCAGCAAGGAGTTCTATTGTTCGGTCGGAAGCGATTTCTTTACCCTGGTATTTTGCTTTTGCCAGACCGAAAAATTTCATATGGACTCTACCACCCTTTGGTGTAAACATGAGTAGATTTTCGTCATCTGCGCCCTTGAAGTCTTTTACGGTCAAATACGCTTCACGTCCGTTGAGCAATATCCCTTTCTCGCGTATTTGCAATCTAATTGCAACTAATGACTTGTGGCAAATCGGGCATTGGTGTTTGTTTCTTGCAATAAATTCGCTCTTACAATGCTGGCATTTAACCATATCTTCCAAACATAATTTCAATTGCTCTGCCAATGCACCGGCGTCGATCCTTTTAGCAGAAGAATGCAATCCATCGTTAAAGGTGATTTTAAGTAGGTCAGAAAAAGGTTCGCATGCTTTAAGATGGGATTTCTGTATTTCTAGTATATCCTGACAATTAGGACCGACTCTCTCTGGCGGCCAAATCTTTACCTTATGTATGTCTGCGTATTTCTCCAGAAAATAATATGGATCAAGCGCAGGGATAATTATTGTATGGATAACTACTGCTAGAGACCATCTGTCAGAATCAATCGTTGGTAATTTTGACTTGTCGGCAAATACCTCGGGCGCTATCCAGCTGCCACCGCCGTGGCCTCGAATAGTCGGTCGTATTCTTTTTGCCGGAATTCCTCCGCCGTCCACGTCTATTATCTGGACGAGGTTGTCGTGAATCATAATATTGGCGCTGCATACATCCGCATGGACAATTTTTGCTTCATGCAGTACAGCCATGCCCCTTGCAATCCGGTATGCAAGTGCGAGGCGTTCTGACAATGTTTTCTTCTGTAGTTCTTTGTATGAATTTTCCAGTGTATTACCTCTTGCTCGTTTCATTATGATGCCCATTGTTTTATGGTGTTTGAAATAATCACAGGGCAGACACGCAAGCTCAGGTTGAGAGTGTAAGTCTTTTGCAATTAGATAATCAATGAAATTCTTGATCCTCTTTTCTTGACCGTTTTTGTAATATATCTTCGCAAGGTAGTCATCCATCTGATTATCGTTTATCTTCGTTATAGGATAAACTCTGCCCTGAACGCCCTGTGCTAAAATATTGGACTCGTTTATTTCCACTCTCATGTTACCTCCTATTTAATATCGTAGTATGTGCTCTGCTGGTGATGATGACTCCCAGACTTGCATTGTCATTCAGTAGGTCCTGAGCATAGAGCTCGTCAATAAAGTGCCTGAGAATGTTGTTCATGCTATCGGTTCGTATTTTTTCCCTTATGTAAGCGAGCAACTCCATCAGAAGCTCTGGTTTTGCAGTTTTTAGTTCTGGATTGAAGATGCCGTCAGTACCTGCAATAATGATCTCTCCTTTAGTAAATGCCTTTGATATTCTTATTATCACAGGTCGAGCAGTGATTTCCGGTCCGACCACGCCACCCAACAGACCATTGACTCTATGCCCGACCATCAATGGTATCCCAGATTCAACATCGCCCCTTACAAGATAGACTTGACCATCACCAAGATACGTAATAAGAAGATCGTCTTGGTTTTCGACAACACAAATAACTGTCGTCTTCCAGCCCTTGCCATTCCGTGAATGCTTTTTTATTTTAGCTGCACATGAATAGTAAATCGGTTCAATATCATTAAATTGCACCTTTCCACTAGTTTTTATTATCTTTTCAATCTCATCATGAAATGTGTTTGCAGTAAGTTTAGCCGCATTTCCTCCATGAGAGCACCCACCCAGGCCATCGGCAAGAATAAGGAAGTTTATACCCCAGGAGGAACCTTCAAGAACAACGTCTTCATTGAACATCTTTGGACCCTTGTGCGTTGCAACACCAATAATACCGGGAGCTGGATGACTAACTACCAAACCAGTATCCTTTCTTTTGTGCAACTTGGATGGCAGTTCTGTTACGTCGGTCAATAATATGTCAACTATTTTTTGTAGCAATTCTTTCATGTTGTCCTCCTGGGGCTATCTAACATTATGCTCTCTCGACGCTCTCCAGTGATGCCAAGAAGTAATCACGCAGTTCATTGCCATTCTTGGGTTCGCAATAGAATTTTGCCGGATCAGAGCATATTTCTCGCAGCAGAGTCTTATCCGCGTCTTCACCATAGGCAGCCGAGGCTATTGTTATTTTTTCGTTTTCCTTTATGTTCTTAGCTACTGTTCTTGGATTATGCGTGCCACAATTGTTACAGCCGTCGCTCATCAAGATAATCACTGCATCCCTTGGCAAACCTTCTTGTTCATTACGTAAGAATTCCTGAGTCAATTGATGAGATTCTTCCAGAGCATCGCCTATTGCCGTACTATTTTGGTGATTTTTCATTGGGTCAAAATCCGTCTCCAGATCGATTTCGGATACCTTTGTAGGCGCTAACCTTAGCTCAACTTGATCGTCAAAGGTGAGCAAAGCCAAATATATCTCATCTTTTCGACTTGAGGTCATCAAACGCTGTATCAGTTCTCTTGTTACGCGACCAACCGCTTTGCCTTTTACTTCGCCCGCAGAATCTGTCGCCGCCATGCTTCCTGACCCATCCATGACGAGTGTAGCAAGCTGTTCTCGTTGTTTGGGGCTGCATATGTTTTCCAAAATTGATTCTAACCTCATTTGGTACCTCCTTTTCGATAGTCTTTAATTCTCCATGCTGATAGATGTAAAGTCATTTTTTGCAAAACGCCTCCTTTCTTAAAAGCCTTTAAGTTCTTTCGAGCGTATAGGTCTTGGCTGATTCTTTGCAGAGCCAAACGATACCACGGTTTCGGTATCATAGTTTTCTTTGTTATAGCATTTTTGGCAAAGAAACTGACCACCATATAGTTTATGGCATTCTTTCTGCTTCTTCGTATAATTTCCATCAGGAGGACTGTCCGGTGTAGGAGTGCTCTGAACCACCAAACCTTCGGAGCCATAAAAATACTCGCCGCATTTTGCGCACCGGTTACCATATTTTCTCATGCAATCCTTGCAGGTGAGAGCATACCGTAGATAACCAGGATAATTGCCATAATCAGATAGATGAGCGTCTGCTCTATCGACCTGCTTTCCGCATTTTTCGCATTTACATTCATATAGTTTGCCTTTGTCATATACTAACCAGCCCTCGTTACTCATAATTCCTCCTTTGTATCTTTGTTGCTTTCCTCATCATTATTAAATGAGGTATCATCAAAATCATATTCTCCTCGTTTCCTTCACGCCAATACAGCAATATTTTCTTTTACTTATCTTGGAAAACGAGGCCCAAAGTAACTTAGAACTGCTTAAAGCTTTGAATAACTCTGCCTTGCTAATATCGATTTTCTTTATCGTCTGGGTTCTATTTTTTATATCTCTCACCTTTTCTCCTCCTTATTTCTCTAATTTAGTAATAATACGGCACCACCAAGGCGCTCTAGGTGATTTCTGATAAGAAAATCATCAATGTCGCGGGCATATGCTGTAATTCTATTGCTTAACGCATAAGCATTGAATTCTGTTGCTACGCCGGGCTCGCCGTAATGGTCAGATCTCCTGCGGTGCCGTTCAGTAACCCGGGACACCATTTGCTTCCTTTTTTCAACTTCAATTCCAATAATTTTGTCTGCATGTAGCACTGAAAGACTTCGTGCTAAAGTACGCCATATCTTGACAATTTCTTCGTCCATCATTTTTCTATGAACAGAAGAGCGTAATTGGTTGATTATATCACTTCCGTATTTCATCTGGACTACTTTGTTTCTGAAATCTTGAAAATTGTGTTGATAACTTCGCCGGTAATCATAATTCCATCTGATATATTCTGAAATAAGAGCTGAATTCCAGCAAATACTTCTGAGCAATCCTGCCTGAACATATGCGCCCTTTATGCCTACTTCAGAGTTGAAAACTCTGATGGCATTATGATAAGGATCGCCAGGTAAAACCTCTTCACCTTCTTTTTCTCTGATTTCTATTTCTAGTGATATGTCTGAGAGATAACATTTAGCCAGACTTTTTTGTTGTGCTGTCTCTTCACAAAGGTCTACGATATCAGTATTTTTTAAGGGTTCAAACGGATAAGTTCTCAAATATAGAATACACGGCTGGTTTTTTTTAGTAAAAATGCAGACTTCTTTGTTGGTATTCTTCAGCCCCTCTACAATGTAGTTAAGCATCGTGTGAGGAATTCTTTCAGCGAATTTTACTGGCACCTCTACCTGCAGTTCGTTGCAAAGGCCTCTGAATGCATGCTTGGTCATCGGATCGTAGCTACCATTCGCCTTTAAGAACGGCACACCGTTTTCAGCCCTAAAATCCATCTTATGCAATTCAGTATCTATTCGGTCAATGCGAAGCTTCGCGATAGCTGCTTTCACATCATCTATATTATCAACTCCGTAAACTTCAATCTCTGGAAATTTCATATCTTGCCTCCTTTCTTAATTTTCCCTTGTTTTAACAATAAACGACATATTTTCCTTCCCCTATAATAAATCAGTCATAAAATTTTGACTACTTGCCTTATATCAATCTTTGTCACATTTAAGTTTGCAACTATAATAATCTCGCTCTTACCTTTCGTCCTTCTGTTATCCAGACATTCATGCCATATAATTATAACGCATCGACTTTATTCAAAATGTAATTAGAATGTTTTTTAAATGTAGAAATTTTTTGACCATCACAACAAAAAATATAAAAAGGTAATTTTCTAATTAATACAATGGTAATAATCAATGCAGTGAAGAATGATCTGATAGGAATTATGACAGACGGATTCATACCTGAATTTAATATTTTAAGAAATAGATATAAACAGAGCTTAAAGAACATAAATAAAAAAATTGATCTCAGGATTGAGGAGTGTAAAACATTAGAAAAATTAACGCGTTATAAAACAATTTCAGAAAAGGGATATCTCTGTTTCTATAATAGTTTTACTCATTTTTTACAACAAGATATTTGTCCGATTAAAATTTCAGTGGTTCATCCTTGTTATCAAACTTTTTATGATAGGAACATTAATAAAGTAGAAGATTTTATGTCATGGGATCCTAATTTAAGAAAATATATTCCGATTTTACAAAATGAGTATAAATTTGATACAGTTAAAGAAAACAAACATAATATCCAAAATTTATCTATATTTTCTTTAAATCCAAAACATCACTGTTGTAATATGATAGAGTGCTTTCAACATACGCTTGAATCTACAGGGTTTATAATTAAAGAGAAAAAAGAATATAAAAGCTATGACACTTTTAGAAAAATATGGATAAAAATATTAAATGAATGCTTGGCATCATTTAAACTATGGTAGTAGTTGTTCCTCTAATTGTTCTGGCAAAATGAGACAAAAGGTTATTTCGGGTTTCAGTTTGAACCCCTTGTATGCCTCTAAAGTTGTAAAACAATCATCAAACGTACCATGTTCTAAACTGGTTATTTGCCACATCCAATTGTGCACGATACGTCTATATTCACCTGTTTCTAGTTTTTGCTTTTTGTCTAGTGGTGTGTAAAAGTTGATAAAAAGATCTCTCCAAAATGCGATCTGTTTGTAATTTATCAATATATAAAATAAAACCTGCAATGGTGTTTTAGTTAATTTAGGCTGTTTATCAGGATAACATCTATGCAAAATCTCGCCAGTCAATCCATTGAACCATATATGAAAGTCTCGTTTATTTTTCTCAAAATTTGACAAATCTTTAATAGGTTTCTCGCCTTCATGTGTCAGAATTTTTATTTTCCTTTCTTCTCTTGATATAATAGCCGCCGGGTGCTCTAAACTACTGCTCTCCGCAGGCGATCTTGTTTTTTCGAAATCAGATTTCCTTTCCATTTTGCTTATAATGACATCGAGTTTCTCAAGAATTTTAAATGAGAGTTCACCATCCATAATCGCAAAATCATTGAATAGCTCTTTCAATAACGCATCTTCTTCCTCTTTTGTTATATTATCAATTTCTTGATTATTATACTTATGTCTAACTCTCATTAAACGACTGAATGCAGCAAGTCCATCTTGATAATCCAGTTGTTGTAAATATGATTTTGTTCTTTCTAATAATTGTTCCCAATAACTCTTATCACTATTAGATTCCTCCTTTTTAATTACACCGAATAGAGCCATTAATTCTGTCACATAAACATACTTCGCAATGAATATTGAATTAATATGGTCGAATGGTATTGATAACAATTGTTCATTATTAATTTCACAAAAAGTGTGTTTTTTTTCTATTGAAGTTGCTAATGATACGAAATTTTCGTAAATACTTAGTAAACGAGCTCTTAAATCTAATTTACCAACCGATGACCGTAAATATGTTATTTGTCTATCAATTTCGAGAATCCGTGATAAATTCAACAGACCGTTAGATTGTTTTAAATTGTTTTCCATAATTATTTTTTTCATCTGTAAAATGTGTGTATTCACCTCCTGCACTCTATTTCCGTAATTGAATAGATTGAAAGTAGGCCATTTTAGACGTATTTGTGCATATTCAATTAAGACCCTGCATTCAATAGCTCTCCTTTTCAAATGCTCATCGGTGTAAAGGTTGATAGCTTTGCTTAAATATATAATACTTTGGGCAAAATTACCAACGTATAGATAATATCTTGCCATAAATTCATGTAAGCTTGCACTGCTAGGAATCATTTTTATTGCACTTTGTAGTATCAATAAACCGTAATCAATTTTCTTGATCTTGACAAAAAAAGTATAGAGAAGTTTCAGATATCTTTCTAAATAATCCGCATTCGGAATTTTCCGAAGATTTTCGATTTCTTCATTAAAAAAGGAAAAATTTGGATCCTTCTGCAATAAGAATTTTTTGATTTTATATGATGCTATTAAATATAGTATATCCTCTTCTAATAAAGCCCACACTTTACTCTCTGTTTTTTCTTGACTTAATCTGAAGTTCTTAAGCGAACCAATCCCACTCTTGATGTTATTAACGAGCACGTAAAAAAAAGCTAAGTCTAAGTGTATATATGGGTGTTTTGGTTCTATTTTCTTCGCTTTAGTAAGGTATTTAATACTTCGTTCAAGCTTTCGGCAAATTCCGACAGATACATGGTTTAAAGTTGGTACAAAACTGTAGTTTTGTAAATCTTTCCTAATCGTTTGTAATTCATTAACACATAGAGCATGCCCAAGGGCATAGTATAATATAGATTTTTCCCCTTTCTGTTTAATAAGATTCTTAAGAATTTTCATTATCTCATCACTATAGCACCTTCGATTGTTAATGGCTGCTCTTATATAACTATAATCATACAATGATGGAGTAGTTTGTTGAATTTCCGGATGTGTCTCTGTTAGCTCTTTACATATAGAAAGAAATCTTTTTCGCATAAAAAACCGTTTATTGTGTGTTAAAAGCAAACCAAGTGTCTCTGAACCCCAGCGAAAGTGAAAATCAGGGAATTTTCTTAAGTTGAAGTCTAATTGCTTTAGAGCCCGATATACATTTGATGAATCATCTAGCGCCGTATAAGCCAATGCAAGGTAATAATCTATGAAGGGGTTATTGTGATCAATTTCTTTTGCCTTTGTAAAGTAAGTTATGCTTTTTCTACACTCAGTTAGCGGCCAATTCATTCTTTCTTTAGTAATGTCTTTCCTGGTTAAGTTCTCCAGTGCATTACTCATTTTCTCGAAGGTTTCGGCAAAATAAAGACAACCTAGTCCGTAAAATAGAGAAGCCGATTTTTTGTGGGTTTCTAATAATTTTTCAAGAATAACAATCATCTCTTTAGCATAAGTGTAGTTATTGGAAAACAGTTTTCGGACTGCGTCTAAATAATAGTGAAATTTTTTTCCGTTACCCTTTGATATTATCTCCTTATAGCCAGCAACAAATTTTTTATCATCGAATTCTTGGCGTTTTAATTGTCGTGGGCCGAAATCGTCTCCGCTATTCTTCATCGTATCTTATTATAGTTTTTTTAAAAACTCCGTCAAGATTAAAAATCATTCTCGCACTGATCTTTGTCAAAAATATGGCTTCATCAACTGCCCCTTAATTTTCTGCCCTTTTTTCGTTAACCCGAATAAAACTCCTTTTCCTTGCTCTATCTTTTTGGCAAGTCCCTTTCTAACAAACTGTTGCAATACATCATTTGCATTTGTTCGTGAGATTCTTGGATTGTATTCATGAACTCGTTCTCTGATGAGCCTTGAGGACATAGGCAAACTCTCGTTCATAGCTTTCAGTATCGTTCTTCTTTGTTTGCCGGACACAAGGTAACCATACAGGTCCCAGTCTATGTCATGAGGCTGACAGTACTCTGTGAAGCCAAGTTTCTTCCTTGTTCTAATGCCTTTTTTCGTTAAACCGTATAACTTACCCAGCCGGGCTTTAGGGTTCAAACAGTGTATAAAACCCCAATTTACCAATTCTTTTATAGTAGCACTGAGATTATTCGTTCTTTTTAACCCAATCTGATTCCTTATTTCGGCAGGAATCTTCGGCTTGCTCATCACCTCAAGAACAGCACTTTGCCGTTTGCTCAGAGGTTTTTTCATGAGGGATCCTCAATATCTTTGCGAACCTACGCAGGGAGAGAATCACCTCTTTTAGGGTATGGTAAAAATACCTCTCTGTTTATGAAGCTAAGGTGGTTTTGCAATTCTATAGGGGTAAAAGGGCTTTATAAATATTTCGGCTAAGCGATTATTTGAACAGATCGTCATAAATTACCTTGCATATCTAAAGTTTTTCGGTAACGACCATTTATTATGTATGGATTGAAATACTTATGTATAGATGGAAATAAATGCGTATGGATTGAAAATACAGAAATAGCATGTGGTTAACTCCCAACTCGTCCTTTTTAACGGTCACGGAGTTTATGTTTTTTGTGTTTACGTCTAAATAATACATCTATACATCTTAATTAATGATTTAATAATATAATAAATGAAAAATTAAGTAAGGGAACAGTTATTTTGAGAAACTTGATACATACACAAAAATTCTATTTAAAGGGCTTCAAACTATAAATCTTATGGATCCTTGTTCTGCGCTTTCCTTTGATGTTTTCTTTTGAAGTAGTCTGGAGCATATAAATTTTCTTCTCGCTTACCAGTTCGGTTAACCGAGCAGAAATTGTATTCCATGAAATTGATTTATGAAATACCTCTTCATATTTTTCCTTTATCCGCTGTGGCGTTGAAATAGGTATCTCTTCCATAATCCGGAGTATTCTATCTCTTACGACTAGATTATAAGGACGGCCACGTCTTACAATTCCACTGTCTATCAATATCCTCATTCTTTAAGATCGAATTTTCCCAGCATTGCCATTATCAGTAATTTAATTTGCCTGTTGTGTTCTTTGATAGGCTGGATACATAAAGGATTGGTTCTCGGCACAATTATGATCAGACCCATCCTGTTTAATCTGCGGAGCCTGTACCTAATCATGTCTTCTTTCCAGCCGTATTTCTTGAATCTTTGACAGAGGTACTTAAAAACAAATGCGGTTGGCTCGGGATAGTAAAATTGCTTTAGAATTCTCACATCTACGATATCCAAGGACGTACTGAGGACATTAAGATCAAGTCGTCTTGCAACTTGTCTGATTTCATTCGTGCTCTCTATTTTCTGCTCAGTTTCCATGTTTATTTATTTTCTGACGTGTCGGCTACCATAGGCTCCTTGTTTACCCCGTTGGAATACCTGTACAGGCTGCAAATGGCGAAGGGTTTCATTTCTTATTCTGAAAAGGGCAAGAGATCCCTCAGGTTTATGGTGGGGGATTTCCTATGGGGTTTATTTTTGAATAATATATCCTTTTACCCACTCTTTCTCTCTCGACTACGCCTGCTTCGACCATACGGTTGACCCTTTCAGACACGTATTGCCTATTTTTAATGTCATTTTTCTTCAGAATTGCCAGTAATTCCACGACACGTAGCCTACGCGACTTTGCCAGTGCAGCGATAATATATTCGTCGGTCCGTATGAACTCCAGCTTTTGCCTGACCCGATTCTGCTGAGCAGTCGAAAGCCTGTAGAAGTTTTCCGAGATAAACTTTGCCAGCTGTATCAGTCCTTTTTTATGATGATCCTCCCTTAAAAAATTATCGTGTTTGGACAACAGTATAGTCAATTCATTTAGCTGTCTATATATGTCGCCCAACGTATCGCCTACGTGTCGGCTACCGGAGGCAACATGTCGCCCTACCGTAGCTTCCTGTAGGCTACGTTTCTTTTTCTTCGTATTGGCCTTCTTCTTCCGTTTCAACCAGGAAAGCAGGTTCACCATTCGACCTCTTTTATAAATATCTCAGGAAATCCATATTTATAAACTTTTCGATAATTTATCTTTGACCTAGAACTCAGCGTGTTGACTTTAGACACAGTGTGATCAGCGTATAAAAACAGGGTATCTACACAAACGCTTAAAACTTTTAATCAAATCAAGCTCCCTATCTCTATTCTAATTCTTCAATCCCGCTACAAAATAATGTGTTTTGAATGTATTCTTTGGGTTTTTCGGTATTGGAGGCCATTTTTGGCCTTATAAACTTCGTATAATATGATTTAGACGTACTTTTACTCGATTGCCATCACATCTAGTATAACACTCACTTTTTGCAATGGACTGAATGGTTCGAATTAAAGTAAGTGTACGTGAACTTCAATCGCTCGATAATATGGTTTACCTTCATGTCGATGTCCTTAAGCAGACTCAATATCTGGCTGAGCTCTTTTTCGAAATTATCTTTTACCATGTGCTTCATGAGTTTGAAATCTTTTTATATCTTGTACTGAAACAGAAACCTGGCAGATGATCGAACCTATCATCTTTTAACAGGCAGGCGTGCCTTGACCAGCTTCTCGTTATTTCGCTCCTGGTTTAAGGTATCTTTCAAAGCATTCTTTGCAATAAGCCATGCCGTCCCAGACTGCAACCGGGAATTCGGTAATCACCGAATTACAACAATCGCATAAGATATCGTTGTCTGGTACACCAATTGTGGTTTTCTCTGAAGCCGTGGCGTAAACTTCGATTGTCCTTCCTTGAAACTTCTCTTTATTCCACCATTCGACCTCAATGCCTTCAACTTTCATACAACCTCCTTACATGCATTCGCTACAGACATATTGCCCATCCATTACATCACTTGCTGGATTTTTTCCGCAGAGATCGCAGGCCGGTATGAATCTGCCTAGTATCAATCCCATATCGTCGTACTCATAGAATATCTTTTTTCCGATAAATGGCTTCTGACTCGCAGTTCTGCCTGACTGTATAACACCACCATAACAGGCATCCAGAGCACGTACCGTCGAAGTATTTTCGCAGGGTATCTCTTTTACCTTATTTTTCTCATCCTTCACGACCAGCGTGGCTATGCCACTGGACCAGGACCCTCTAAATTCTAAAATCGTTCCTTTATCCATTTTTCACCTCGCATTAATGGAATGGATCGGAATCGAACCGACCTATTCGGAGCTACTATAAGACGGCTTTTCCTCCTGAGTTACCATCCCAAAGAGAATTTATTCTTGCTTATTCTTGTTTTTTTGATTTACTGAAAGGTTTTATGAATCTGTACTCTACATGTTTTAGTGTATCGCAAAAAGATGTGTACTAATCGACCCGGCCACCATAGCTCCATGACCGTACTTGTCGATTCTGAATGGCGAGATACCATTCCTTGCCATTGCCCAATTTCAACATTCTGTGTTCTCGATTGTCATGACGGATTGTACCCCGGCAGTAAAATCCAGACGCTATTCTATAACTGATATTCTTTTTTTCCTTTTCATCGAAGTAGCTGCCTTCACCATTGCCTACGTATATCAAACGTGTTGCCTTGTGATGCGGTTGGGTGCTGTCTGCAGACGGCAGATGCTCGTTTCTCATGGACATTTTCTCCATGCTCCTGATGCCCTTAAGAAGTTTAACTGGTTTGACGAATGATTCCTCATCCATCTTTACGAAAAACCACTCGCCCTGTCTCAGTATCAGATCCAATGGAGCTTCGCTGCCTTCTAATCTGGATTCGAGCTGTTTTACAAAACCGGGTTTTAGGGATTCAAAGGCGTTTTCGACCGTGGTGACTGGTTCTACGAGCTCGGTTAAAAAATAACCATTGCCCCAGGTCGAAGTGGGATCGGTCGAGCTCAGAAAGTATCTGCTACTATGTCTGATAACCGAGCCACCGAGCAGATGCTCCTGACGTACTTTCTTTTTGCCATTTTTATCGGTGTATTTGACGTCTCTGTGTCTTTCTCTCATCTTGTCAATGATTGCGATATGCCTTATTGGCGTCAAATCGGCGTTGTTCAAAACCGAAAAGGGAACGACTGCGAATTTCAGATTATTATCCCGGCATACCCTTGCACAGGCAGATCTGGTAAGGCTCTGATGAGATGAAGTGGTGCTCGAATACCGGTCGCCATTCAATAGAAAACCGCTGTTACAAAGCACGGCAAGGGTAAAATGACTGCCATAGCTGTATACTGCATCCTCGTCGGCACAAAGATGACCATAACGATGGCGCCTTACCTGCCTATTCCTGGCTTTAACTTCAAACCACGATTCGATGAATTCCTGGTTATTCATTGTGACCTCTCTTTCGAAAAGTAGCAGAGTTCTCAGGCACTCTGCAGGCCCTTACGTGACTACTGCACCAATTTGCCTATCTCTTCGGAGTATTCTGTGTCAGTCAGATTACCCTCGATTAAATTCATTTTCGCTTTCAATATTTCAACAAGACATTCGACATCATCGCCGTCAAGAGGTTCCTCAGTGTCAAGATGTTTTTTGTAATGGCTGATGATTGCGTATGTCGTATCTTCTGTATTATCCAAAAATTCAGCAAATTTTATTTCTCGTACGAAGACAGGTCCTGGTATACCACGTTTGCGTCTGGATATTGACATTATCAAAATCAAGAATATAATATATTGAGAGGAGGAAATTATGACTCAAAAAGTATTGCTAGGCTTAATCATTCTAATCGTGTGCCTTTTTGCTACGATTGGCAAACCACAAGAACAAAAATATGTGGAGGTAACTTGTTCATTGTCTAACAGTTACCCGTCCTCCGGCGAGATTATTGAAGGAATACTGTCAATCAAATTTCACAAAGATGTAATTTGTGATATTCTCTTTGTACCTTCGTACAAAATGTTTGACGAATATAGATCACGGGTAGTTAGTGGTGATACTTTGATTCTGGATGTGAGAGCTAAAAAGGGTGACACAAAAATTTTGAAAATAACAATAAAATTAAACGACAAGCCAAATCATGGTGAACAGGCAGGAGTGGGTGGCGGTATTAGAAAGGGTGCTGCATTTTCTAAGGAAGGCAAATCACTTCCACCACCACTTACGCTTATTAATGCAGCATGTGGTGTATCATTGAAGTATGATGAAGAATTAGATAAATTTATGCCTATCGAGGAATGGGAAAAGAAAATGTATAGCAAACCCGAATATACTTACGATATTGATGCCGGAATGCATGTTGCAGCATTACGTCCTGAGGCAAAAGCAAGCAAGATAAGAGCTCAAATGGATTCATTGAAGCAACTCGATTCAACTTTAACTGACGAAGAAACATTGCAGATGCTTCATGATATTGGTGAACCAATGGTGGTTCGATATGGCATTCATAAAAAAGAAGAGGCAGTGCCAATATTAATTAAAGCCAGGAGATTAATAAAAGAGCAGGGGCTTTCTAAATGGGAGGCAGTTGATAAGGTAGTAGAAGAAATGAAAAAAAGTAAAGGCAGGATAAACTTTTTTCGTCCTGACGGGAGTGGTGATACTAATTATAGCATTAGTTCTGATTCTACTCCGAAGCAAAGGATTGATATTACAGTAAACGGAACAATCAAATATAAAAAACATCTTTACGACAGAGACGCTGGAGTTGATACTGCCACAGTTGATATGCCATTGAGATATGTAAAAGTATACTTTAGAGGTTATTATAAGGATGACAGGGCGCAGTATTATGGACCATGTCTTACCAATAGCAATGGACAATTTAGCTATACAATTGGTGGTGTTTCAACACCTTTCTATTGTATGCCGCTGGTATTTCTGCGAGGTCCCAGTATTCCGTCTGGACCAAGTGGATTTAACCGTGTAAAGGTAATTTCGGATACAATAAGGTTTAGCTTTATACCTCCTCCCGAAGATTCCATAACATGGCGTTATCGTTGGGATAACGTTGCGATATATTCAAGTCCCTATGATTTTGGCACTAAATATTGCGCTGAACATTGGAGTGATGGTAGCCTATGGCCAGATAATTTCCAACCAAAAAGTGGTGCGTCAAATATCTATGATATTTTGCTAAAAAGCTATGAATACTGTGCATCATTAGGGGACACCATGTTTCGTCTTACAGCAAAATGGCAGCCTAATTATAGGATACCCACTGGCTATTGGAACGATACACTCAATGTAAATGGTTATATTAATCCTTATCCTCCTCCCTTCACAACTGCCGATGAATGGTCTGACGACATATTATGGCACGAATATGGGCATCATGTTATGAGAACAGTGTATAATGATACACTTATGCGAACAGATCCTCATTACTGGTATAGCAGTTATCCAGAACGGAGGGAAGTAGCATTTATAGAAGGATGGGCACATTTCTTTTCAGCTCATTTAAAAGGTTATTATAATTGGGACTACGATACACTTTTAATTGATCCAGGAACACCGATTGGTATTAAAAATTATCCAGGATCTTTTCCAGAGATAATTGCTGAGTATCATAATATTGAAGACCCATGGGATTTCACATGGAGTGGTCAATGGGGATTTGATTTTCAGAAAGGACCCTGGTGTGAAGGAGCAGTGGCTGGCTCTATCTGGGATATTTACGATACCTACGATGAAAATTGGGCTGACGGGAGAAATGATACTCTAACAATGGGCTTCGTGCCAATATGGGATGTGTTCACGGATCCAACTACTATTCCTTGTTGGGACATTTATAAATACTGGGATCAGTGGTTAGCCTTAGGCTATAATCACGAGTATGCTTTAAGGGAAATCTTTGCTCATCATGGTATCGGTAGATTGAATCCAGGAGAGCTTGAGGTAAATGGTGGCGATCAAAGAAATGACGCACAATGGAGAGTGAAAGAACGTCGAGGACAAAGAGAAACAAACATATTTTATGCTTATCGAAGCGATTTTGAATTCGGTCCATATGCAAAAATTGATTCTCTAAATTACATTCCCGGTGAAACTCTCTATTCTTATGTAGATTTTACTGTATCGTATGCAATGCCATATTGGTACAAGGTTGGTGCTGTAGATCCTGAAAGTGTTGAAACATTTACATTACCAGATTCAGGTATACCATACAATCTTCCTCCTGAACCTGTACCACCTGCACCAGTGACTAATTTTGCAGCATTTGATACTCCAATGGATTCAGGTGGAAGTATCACTCTAACATGGATAAAATCAGCAGATGATTCAATTGTCACTAACTACTATGTTTACCGTTCGCAACTTCCAGATATCGGATTCATAGCACTTGACAGCGTGTCGCAAGGTGGTGAAACATTTGTTGATTCTGGAGTAATTAACGGTGATACATTCTATTACTTTGTAAGGGCCCACGATGGTATTTCTGGCTCAAATTCATCAATTGATTGGGCGGTTGCAAGTGATAACCGTATTCTTTCGAACTCACCACTTGCTTCTGCATATAATAATGCATCACGAATTATTCGCAATCCTTTATCTGATGAACTTTTAACGGCTTATACCTCGTATGACCATATAATGTGTATTACTAGCACTGATGAAGGTATAACATGGGGTCAGCCTGAAATGATTGCACAAGGACAATTCCCAACATTGGTTTTAGATTCTCAGAACAATCCTTGTTGTCTGTTTGGACGATGGGTAGGACCCAGTGGTTTTGGCAGTGCTCAGCTTTACTACACAAAATATATTGATGATCATTGGACGACTCCCGCTCTGCTTATGTCTGTCGACTCAGTCTATATTGGTATTCCACGTTATGCAATTCCTGCACCTTCAGCTAATGTTGATCCTCAAGACACGATACATGTAACATGGATGTCGCCGATGGGACAAGAATATCCGCATCGTTTTGCAGTTTGGTACGGTAATCTTTATGCCCTTGATACGATCCCAGCATTCAATTATGTACAATTGGATACGATATGGGTCTATGAATCCTCGCCATGTCCGTCATTGGCTATTGATGGTTCGCAGACTATTCACGTTATATACGAAACCGACCCTGCAGCGCCGACATTGTTTTATCGCTATCGTGAAAGCGGCATATGGCGGGATAAAGAAATAATTGAATCTGGGGGCTGTTACTATCCAGACTTTGAATTTTTCGGCGACCGAGTCCATCTGGTCTGGGATTACAGATATCCAGATACAACCGTGGCTCATGAACTGCATTATCGTAGTAAATCGTCGACTGGCTGGGATAGTATAATGAATGTTTATGAACCATTGCCCTTCAATGTATTCGGAGAACCTGTAAATGTTGGTGGTTGGTATACAATCTGGGCAAACCAGGACATCTACTATTCAAAATTTAATGGAACATACTGGGAAGAACCTGAAACCGTACGAGTTACATCTGAGATTTCTGCTCACCCTACAGTGCTCTTTCGTCAGGATATAAATGACACCTGTTTGTATATTGCCTGGACCGAAGGCGATTCAGCACCCTATTCTATTCAATTTGACCGAATTGTTGTTCCAAGTGTTCCAACATACTATTCTAATCTGGGCAAGCTTGTTCAATCGCCATACTGCATTCATCGTGATGGTTACTGGATATTTGGCGATAAACCTTACGAAAGTGTTGATTATGGAAATGATAGCTTGGCTTACCAATTCACTGGCCTAGATCCGTCAAAAAAGTACCGATTGGCTCTCTCCTACTATTTCAAACCGAATCCCACGAAAGAAGAAGAATCAAAAACTAACGCAGCGGATGATATAAAAGACAAAGCACTTCAGACTCGTCTGGAGGATAAGAATCACACTCAGGTTGACGAAGCTGATAAAGGTGTCGGACGACTTATCCAGGAATTAGTAGTTGATGGTATTTCGCTCGACACTTCGTTCATAACTCCTCATAAATTGGTAAGAATATCTATCTGGTTGCCGGAAGAGGTCTACGCAGACGGTGAAATAACAAGTGTAATTAAAAAAGTAAAAGGAAAAGTTGTTGTTTGTGGAGAAATAAGCCTATATGAATTTAATGGAGAAGAAAAAGAATCGGCGTGCAAGATAACAAGCGGACCTCAAAGCAGTGACGAGCAAGTGTTCATGCGACCATTCTTCTTCGATAACCTCTACCCAAATCCAACAAAAGGAATGTTAAAGATAAAATTCAGTTCACCAGATGAACGCAAGGTGTCAGTAAAAATGTATGATGTCGTTGGAAGTGTAGTTAAAACAGTATTCAACGGTAAGGCAAAATTTGGGTTGAACGAATTTTTGATTATGCCTGAAGATTTGGCTGCGGGTGTCTATTTTGTAAGGCTGGAAACTCAGGGTTACGAGAAAACAAAGAAAGTGATATTCTTACGATAACTCCGTTCAGATGTACAAAAGGGCTGGCTTAAAATCCAGCCCTTTTCTTTACGTCTTTTCATTCCCTTTACCAAAATAAAAGCTATGATCCGGTGCAATTATCTGGGTCCACACACTGTGATAGTCAAGATATTCTAAAAAGTCCTCGACATTGTAATCTTCGGGATTTTTATCAATGTATTCGCTCATCAGCTTCAAGAAATCATCCGGATGTATTTTCGCGGAAATCATGCAGCAGTTATTACTGTCCTCATACCATTTTTTATCGCTTTCCCAGTATAGTTCGTATAAGTAGGTAGTATCGCACGATTTTATTCCACCATCACAACTGGCATTAATCGGTGGAGAGGTTATTTCATATCCTTTTTCAGCCAGCAGATCGCACATGCACGAGCCACAGAGCGCATTGCCATCCTCGCCCATCTCGGCAATTTCTTTGCGTGCGTTCTCTTTAGTATCCGACATCCAGTACAGATACGTGGCTTCCCAGTTGCAATAGCCGCATTTGTCGTAATTAGTCTCTGCACTTTCGAATCTGAATAATTTCATGATGACCTCGCTTTCATATTTTTGCCTTTTCGATTAATTTGCGTGCCCGCATGGATCTTATGATGTATTCGATTCCTTTATCCTGATAGATCATAACTATTGCCTTGAGCACTCGGGCCAAATCGATCTTTGGACCGTCGTGTTCTTCTTTGCCTTCGTTTTCGAGATTGTCTATCGCCTGAATCAATTCATTCAACATGTTAACCTCCTGCTGTCTTCATGGACAGTGTTTTTCCCATTGCTCAGGATCTAATGCGTCCCAATGCGCCCAATCATTCTCATCATAAAGCGTCATATAGAACTTGCGCATGGTCTCATCATGAAAATCGATCAGCTCAACATAAACATCACCATCCCGCCAGTTCATTCGCCTTACCAGATCATTAATCTGCCTTAGATCTTCCCGCCAATTTTTCTGACTGATATAAGCATAGAACGCCCAGTAATCCTTGTTCCAATCACTACAGAAAACGAGTATGTAATTCCCCTCTGGTTTTGGATTGACGGCGTTGAAATAACCTCGATATTTTAACTCCTCAATTTTCATATTTGATTCAGCATTTTTCATAGTACCTCACTTTCATGCAAACCTTCCTGGGCAGGTCTGCTTGCCCTCGAGAAAAATAGAGATTTCAGGAGTTGTTTTTAAGTGTTATTTGTGGAGTATGCCTTCTTGTATTCTTCTAATGATCGACAATGATTGTCGAAATATCGCGAAGATAATACTGATGTAGATATTTGATATCCACAAGGCAGTAATCTTGAGTGTTGAGCTCTGAAAACCTATCACAACAAAGGCAGTCCACTATAAGATAACTGAATTTGCCGCTTGGATCCTTGAAATAATCGACCTGGTAACCGAGCATCTTATTAATGCGCTTTTTCGTATCCTCGCCGATCGGCATCAAACAACAGGCATGATTGACCCTCTGACCTTGATTTTCCACTGCAATGTTACCAATGTAAGCTTTCATGCGGAAATAGACGTAAAAGAAGTGTGCTGTAAGCAGAGAGATATCGAGACAATCGCCACGCCTGGATTCAAATGTTTGGATCGGCGATTGAAAAGACTTATGTGCTTCATAAGTGATCTCGTGCTGGGTCCACTCAAAGAAATTCACGATTTCGTCGACCGAGAGAGTCCCATTTTTATCATCATCAAAAGACCCGTAAAAGAGAAGAAGCTGTATCTCGTCTTCGTGGATTTGTTTTTTATTGTGGTTGTACGAGACCGATGAGATAAACAAAAGGCCTATGCCGGCGGTGAGAGCAAAGATTCTTTTCATCTGTGTCATAATTCACCTCCCTGATTTTTTCTTCAGGATCTCGTCTGGACTGAGCAGGGTACCACCTGCTTTCAAGATCTCGTCAGCTTTTTCCGGTATGTATTTGTCCAGTGCTTCCTTTACGATCTCGGTCATTGGCTTGCTCAAGCCAAGTGTAGCATAGGACATTTTCAAGAGATACAATTTTCTGACAAGTTTCTCGTCAATTTTAGGGCTGTACATGATTCCTCCTTAAAACAAAGAGGGCCTCAGGTTTTTGCCCGAGACCCTTTTGGATGACTGTCTATTTTAATCTGCTTTAATCGTCATAGTCTGTTCGCATATTTTATCGAGTTCTGATTCGATCTCTCCATTGTCGCTGAAGTATACAGTAAACATTCTTTTTCCACTCTGTTTGAATTTTTCTTCGTTCGTTTGGTTGATATAAGAAAACCCGTCGGTAAAAACCACGCCTGCATCATATCTTGAATCGAGCAGGTGCTTAATAACCGCATCAAAAGAAGTTGAGTATCCTTCCTCATAATTACCATTAGCAAAATCATCGAGTGATATTTCTTTAACGTCGTTGGCAAAGCAGTGAACTTTTGTAGGGAAGTAACTTTTCAACTTGTCGATGAGAAAGACTTCTTTTTCCTGATAACCCTCCATGCTGGGCGATGTATCAATGTATATCGCGAGTTTGCTCTTTTTCGACTCCGGCGTTTTGTTCCAGAATATCGGAACTCTATTGCTCACACCACAGGCCATATAGATCACGCCGATTCTGCTCAACTCATATGGATAAAGCTGACAGGTACTTCTATTGTCGAGCGCTGAAACAATCCTCATACAGGCATCTTCGAGTGTCTGTCTTGATTCGATCCTCGAGATGAATTCTGCCACGCTCGTGCAATCGAACGACTGTTTATCAACGAATATCTTTCTGAACGTTGCCGAAAACTGAGTCGCTGAGTACCCATTATTACTGATGGTGTCTTTAACAATGTCGACTACCTGCGATGAAAATTCATTGAACCGATCGTCTTTTGCAGAATCGGGAATTCGCCTGAACACGATGTCTTTTGGCGCTACTCCAACAACCATAAACGGATTGTCTGTAGTTCTTCCAGGCGAAGCTATCTGATAGTAGATCGAGGCTGGCGATGGTATTTCATCATTATCCCAGATGCTTAACCATAGTCTTTTATTGATTCTTATCTCATCTGGATTCACGTCGGGACGGCAGAGTACCAGAATGTTATTTTTTGTCTCGGCAGGATAGATTCTTCTGCATAGTGCCTTCATTTCTCTTTGGTGTGCCAGGGAGAGTATCTTGTTGATTACGATGTCGAACGCGATGTTCGCCTTTGTAAAATCCTTTGCGTGCTCCAGGTTTTTATAGCCGGCATAGTGTAGTACCTCGTGCTTTAAGATCAATCGGATGAATTCGACTGGTAATCTCAGTATTCGTGGGTTGATGTAGATGTAGTTTTTCTTTGCGATAAGATCGTATCCCCAGCACGCAACACTAGGATAATCACTTATCTGAACGAACTGCGCAATCTCGAGCAGGTTCAGGCCCAGACCCCGGCACGCCTGGATCAGTTTCTGCCTTATCTGCATTAAAACCTCCTTTTTCGATGAATTTAAGCATTTGTTTGTAGTCGATCTCGTCCTTGAAGATTAATCTTTCGATTCTTTTATCTAAGGGCAGTTTCTTGAGCTTGTACCCGAATGACTTTATTTTTTCAAATAACTCGAAGTCCTTGTCATTGCGAATGCTGTGGCGCGTGAAATGCTGCTGGATTTTATCTATTGCCTTTATTTCGTAGAAAATAATCCTTGCATTAACAGCCTTTTTATGCTCTTCATGTCCCTTGATTCTGCTCAGGATATCCCTGAGTACGGGCAGATATTTGTCCTCGCTCTTATCGATAATTTGCGCAAGAAGTTTCTCTGTTTCGTCGTAGGGTAAATGTCGTTTTATGCGCTCGATGTTTTCCTTAACGTATTTAATGAGCGATGCATTGCCAGTTTGCTTTACTAGTTCCAATCGTATTCTTGCGCATTCGTCTATTGTTTTTTTTAATAGTAGTTGTTTCAAGTTTCCATGTATTTGTGAGAGGATTTCGGGTTTGATCTTGAACGGTATTCCTAAGACATAAGTCAGGGCTGTCTGCGCTGCCTTTTCAAGATAATTGGACTGGTTATAGACCTTGTAGTATGAACCGAGTGCGAGAATTTCTTCGACCAGGTGAAGAGTCTTTCTTGGGCTGATATAGGTATTTATCTTGCCGAGTAATATCTCCATGTAATTTGAGACGTATTCGCTTACCGCATTGACGACGTCCTTACTGTTATGTAAAATTTTATAAGTAGTGCGTATGTGTTTAATCAACTTATTTACCATATCTCTCTTTAAATTATGCTCTTTAAGATTCATCTGGATGACCTGTTTAAAGGTGTCGCTCGTCGTGCCTTTTTGCAGGTCTGGAACCGGTATGACCGCATAGAATCGGTCGAGCAGAGCCTCGTCGAGCTTGAACGTTGCGGCATAGCTCTCAGGATTCATCGTTGCGATCAGAACCTCATAGCAGAGTTTCTTGCCAAAGCAGGTTTTTTCTTCGAGAATTTCGAGCCAGAGATTTTGGTTTTCGCGATTCGCTCGCGTAAGTTCATCAATCACGATGACCTTTGCGTTCCAGATACTCCGATCGTGTTTTGAAAATTCAAGTTTGCCCTGGGCAAGCCTCTGGGGAATCGGAATGCCGGCGATCGAAATCAAATCGTCTTTGGTTGCGTCGTAGAACCTGAATGCCTTTCTGCCATAGATGTTTGCGATCTCTTTTGCACAGGTGGTCTTGCACGTGCCGTGTCTGCCGAGCAGGATGAGTGGCTTGCTCAAGGCGACGTTTACCAGAAATACCGGTTCGATATCTTCCCAGCCAATTACTAAATTCTCTAACATGATTCCTCCTTTGCCAATTTTCCCAAATTTCTTGTAATGATACTTTCTCGATTCTTTTTAATCTGGTAATCGGGTTGTTTAATCGCTGTAATCGAAGAATGCATTGTCTTGCGCATTCTCTATTTCGACAAAACAGAATGCCCCTCGATATTGACTCTCGCTCATCATGTCCCAGAGCGCGGCGAGTGTTTCGCATGTCTCTTCTTCGACCACCTTGCAGAGAATCCTCTTTTCTTTGATGTACTCGATCTTGAGGTGCCAGGCGATCATTTCAAAGAGTTCTTTTGGATAGGCAGTGCCAGAATATATGCTGTAACCATCCGCAGTAACTAGATATGTTCTTGCCAGACAGTTCAAATAAATATCGGGATTCTGCCGTTGCTTCAGTCCTTCGCAAAAAGTCTTGAACTTTGAACCTTTACGCAGACCAAAGTAGTCGACAAGGTCAAATAAACCAAGTTGATAGGTTATCTCGCTCGCTTTTTTTAGGTTCAGGTCCTCGACGCAAATAGCTCTGTTCTCGGCGCGCAGGCCATATTCATAGTCTTTTTCTTGCTGAGATAGAAATTTGTTTATGCTTTTAATAATGGTGCTATCACGGTTATTCAGGTTTATCATCAGGCAGCCATTATTGACTCCTGTCTCGAAATCCTTTTCCAGATCAAAGCCTTCGTATTTATCGCCCAGGCGCCAGTACTGGAGATACGGCTTGTTCGAAAGAAAAGTACATTTGCAGCTCAGAGAAAAGACAAGCGATTTTGTCTTATCAGAGGCGGCAGGCATGAATATTTTCTGTTTCTTGAACTGATTCCACTTTGAGCAGTAGTTTTCTATGTAGTCCTTTTTGAAAAATCTGAATAGCAGATTCATATTGTTTTTGATTTCGTGCATGATTTCGGTCTTGGTAGTCGAGCTGATAATTTTTATTGCTGAGCCGATTCTGCTGATCAAATCGTCTCTCGTGTACCTGTCAAGCAGATGATTCAAATCTCTGCTTAATTTCTCGTGCACATAGTCGAATTCCTTTCTGGTTATGTCATCGCTCCTTGTGTAAAATATCTGGTTGTGTTCGTACAGATAGCCAGGGCTCTTTCCTCTATACGCCATGAACCTGATGATTTTAAGCAAGTCAATGGGTTCGATCTCTTTTTCAAATTGGTAAAGATGTTTTGATATTTTCTTACCAATAACGATATTATCGATCTTCATGACTCCTCCTCTCCCTGCAGGAAACATCGGGTAAAGGAATCTTGTAACCGAGTGTATTACTGCCGGTATCTAAGATTCGTTTACCACCGCATTCTTGCGTATCGCGGTAATCACAATCTTCACACGCTTCAACACCCCATACCTGTACAAACCAGCACTCGGTCGAAAGCATTTTTTGCGAAATGATTTTTGTTTTCATAATTCCTCCTTTTTGGTGTTACATAAAAAATTACGGTCTAATTCGATAGAAAACATTTTTTGGAAGAAATGAGATAGTCCAGACTAGAAGTAATTCAGTTTAATTTATTCAATCAAGTGCCTAAGCACTTTCAAAACAACACGCCTATACCAGGCAAACAGGTTATAAACCTAAACAAACTACCTACTTTGATAGAATCGGGTATTTAAATATGTTGTACTGAATCTGGAGTTTTATTTTAGTTGCATTTCCAGGAAAATTATTTATACTTAGAATAAAGAGTAATGAATGTCGGAAATTATATATAGCGAAAACAAAGATGTTGCAATTAGCAAATTACTTAAGCTATACAAAACTAGTCAATATAATCAATGGTGGACAGAACGTCATGTCCGTGCTATGTTCAATTACTGTTATCTTCTTATTACTGCTTGGGCTGATGATCATCTAGTTGGCACCGTTACTGTCATTTCGGATGGAGTAAATTTCGCTTATATTGATGATCTTCTCGTACATCCTTCTTTTAGAGGTCGGAAGATTGGATCAACATTAATGCAGAAGGTATTAGATAGAATAAGACCGTTAAATTTGAAATTTGTGCAACTCGTTTCTATACCTGGGAAGGAATCCTTTTTCGAGAGAGCAGGATTCAGAGTAATACCTATGCACCAAGTAATGGAGTTATCTGAATGATGATGAAGAAAATTTACTTCTCATTACTCAAATGCCCTTACCGTCGTAACCTTAATCCTTTTAATTTTGTCCAGTTTATTTTTCTCTAACTTTTCTCTGATTTTTCTCTCCACAATCTCGTTTGTTGCCACAGAAATCACAAGGCTATATCCTGCTTTCAAATCTTTCATTATGTTTTTTATGAAATCTGACGTTCCAGTTTCTACCTCTATCGCAATACTCAAATTGTCCTTCTTAACAGCGACGTCGACACTGCCATTTATTTTTTTCTCGATGAAAACCTTGTAACCTTTCTTACGATAATAATCTGCAATCTTCCATTTCCAGTAACGATGCTCCAGACCGTTTCTATCTCTGGTTACGTAATAACCCATGCTTTCCAGATATTGTTGGGCTTTCTCTGTAAGCTTGAACAACATTATCCTGCCATTGCTTAACTTAATCTCCTCAGGCTTAATATATTCTTTCTTTAGTAACTTATCTTTGACGGAATTACCTTTCCTTCTATTTAGATTTAATTTATCGTATCTTTTCGTAATCGAACTGAAAGGATATTTTAGTATGTCTATTAACAGTATTTTCTCTTCATCGTCTATTTTAGCTGATTTTGAAATATGTGTAATGTCTTGAATTAAGGGCTGGTTTCCTTGAGAATAACCGAAATACCTGATCATGCTTTCTCGTAAAATTTCGTCGGTAATGACTCCTTTCTTGATATCGAACTCAGGAACCTTTATTAAAAAAGGTTTCATGATCCTTCCCTGAAGTCTTATGATCGCTTCACCAACCTCGAGGTTACCTGGGTATTCCTTTTGTGTGCTATCGAGCATCATGCATTGAGCGATTGCGCTCACGTCTTTTTTGTGCTTCAGGTTCATTACAATTGTCGTGTAGGTGTTGCCCAGAGCCGGCAACGATATCTGACAGGGATGCTGGTCCAGAATGACGAGAGATTCACCAAATTCCCTGATTTCACGAAACGTGGTCTCCATTATCGATTCGCCACCAGTCAAGCTTGCTTTTTCGCCCGAAAGAATGTGGTGCGCTTCCTCTATTATGACCGCATGCTTGAAAGATTCCCTCTCTTTTTCTCTGAGTCGGTAATGATGAATCCACAAGAGCAAAGCCTCGATGAAAAAAATCTTGTCCGACTGGGTTAACGCATCGAGTTCTAAAATGATCTGCTTTTTTAAGAGCTGCTCGATCTGTTGATTTCCGGTATTGGTTAATCTGTTCATCTCGCCAAAACAGATCGTCGAAATCGCCCTTAATGTTGAACTCAGCCAGTTCGCTTCTCTGCCTTTTGCTTCATATTTATCGAACCAACGTAGGATATCCCTGAATGTAGGATACTTTGCGACTGCACCATCGTACACACCGAATCTTCTATAAACTGAGTTGATCGCCTTCTGAAGCAGATACATCACTCCTTCTCCAAGAAAATAGGAATGGGCAATGACTTCAATTATTTTCTTTAACCAGGTTCGTGGATCAGTACCTTTGGGTGGTATGAGTGGATTGAATCTCAAAGGTGCGATATTTCTCCCTACGGTAAAGACAATTATATTCTTAAATTCAGGCAAGGCAGTAAGGTCACGATAGTTCCTTTTCCAATCCAGTATTATGAAGGGTTTATTTTTACGAAGAAGCTCCGAAACAATAGAAAAACCGAGATTAGTCTTTCCTGCACCGGATCTACCAAATATGCCGACATGCTGGATCCACTCTTTCTCACGCAGACCAAATGAATAGAGACACTTTTTATTATAAAGTACATCACCAACATAATAACAACCCGAGGCTCTTTCTTTGGAAGGCGGATAGAGAAATATCACATCCTCTTCAAGTTTTTCCGAAATAACCGAAGCAGAGAGCAGTTGCAAATGCTCCTCGATCTCTTCTTTACCCTTGTCATCTTCGATTAGATAAGCCTGCCAGATTTTGTCTATTTGAGTTCCAACGACCGGTCTCAGTTTTCGACACAACTGCTTGACCCTTTCTGTTTTCGATTCAAACATAGCCATTTTATTCTATGATGAGTAAAACTCGTGCTTTTCTTAAAGTTGCCTTATATTCGGCAATGACCTCTAATAATTGCAGCCACAATTTCAGCGTGTCCTTCCAGCAGCTGATTTCTTCTTGTCTTCTTCGATTCTCAAGTTCGGAAATTGCCCTTTCGAGATTGCTTTTTCGTTTATGATCAGGAAAAATTGGATAAACAATGCATTTATAGAGAAACAGGTCACCCTGTATTTTTACTGCCTCAGATTCAATAGAGGCGAGGTTATTCTGTTTAGCTTTCTCTCTTTCTTCTATAAGACCGATAATCTGGTCCAGAGAGGCTTTCTGGAACCTTAGCTTATCCTTGATCACCTCTTCAGCCAGATTTTCCGAAGGAGTGGGGGAGCAGGCTAATAATTCCTCAATAAGAGCACATTTATATGGATACGGCTCCATTTGATATCCCAAAAGACTAAACAAGCTAATTTTTTAATTGTTGTACTGAAACTTGTTCTCACTAATTGCTTCTATTTCCAATACTCATTATATATATATCTTCCTGGAAACAAATCAATTCTATTGAAATATCATCACTTTCAACCCATTTACCCCTGGAATCAAATAATCTAATAACAATCAACTAATCCTCCCTCTCTATTACCTCTCGTAGGCGATGCCGATAGGCCTTGCCGTGCTTGAATAATGCGACCTCCTGTCGAGCTGGAAGACTGACCTCGATTGTTCAGAGTGAAGCGAAGCGACCTCGAACAATCAGAGGGGAAGACTGACCTCGACGAGCTGGAGCATGTTTCAACATAATAGCCCCCCCCAGCCAAACATAATAATAAAAAATAAAAATAAAAAAATTAAGGTACCCTAAACCTCTCCGGTATAGGATACTTCACACCATCTAACCATACATACCTGTCATCACTCATCTCACTATCAAAATACTTCCCAATAGCTCTTTCTACTATCTCAGGAATACTAAGTCCAGTGCATTCTAACAACATAACAAGCTTTTTAAATAAATGCTTAGGTATCATCAAATCACTTGGCTTAACCTTCTCTAGCAACTTGCGAATCTCTGTAAGCAAATACACCTGCACCTGTCTATCACTGACACCAGATTCATCGCCTCTTAGAATCTGTTTCAGTATCAGCTTCTCTATCTCTTCATATTCCATCTTAACCACCTCCTTTCAACTTTATCCATTGGGGAACTTTTTTAAGTTCCCTACAATATTACTTTGTTGAAAGGAATATTTCTCTGAAAATATTGACCGAAAAGCTTAAATGGTTAATTGAGCGGTAAGCGAAATGCCTTTTATGCTTTTCTGGTCCCTGTCTCATCCACAGACCAGAATCATAACACAATCACAATAACTCACTCCTTACTAACATATATTCTAAGCACAACACTCCTGCTTAATATCACAAACAACTCCTCTAATAGTCTAACATGCCAAGAACTAAACAACGATCAGCAATTAAGACGCCTCAGCAGTCCATACAAATCTAACCTCACAACAACATCAAATAAAATACTATCACCCATTAACAATAACAAACATCACCTCATCCATCCAACAATCCACTATCTCCATCAAACATACCATCAACTTCACTACAGCAACATCAGCAACTCAAACATAACTAACCCACATCAACACCAAATAAAACATTCTCACTTCAAAATAACAGCCTTCATATCATACATCCAACAGTCTACTATCCTTCCTATCAATCCCTTCACTTACCCCACTTACACTACTTATACTACTCTTGCCAAACATACCACCACTATCACCAACAACAAAACTCTTCTTAAACTCAATAAAACTAACTAAGAAATCAATAATCTTACTCGCCTGCAATCTATTTAAACCATTATCCAAAGCTTTCCTAACGCAATTCTTATAGCTCTCATCAACTTTTCTATCAATAACCAACTTTTCTATAAACCTTCTCTGCTTGTCAGTCATTGGCTTATTCCCATTACCTGTCTTAACTCTTTTTTCGAATTCAACCACCTCCACGAAATTTATTTGAATTTATAATTTAACCATAAATTTTAGTGTATCGCCTGTCTCGAGTGAACCGAGAGGAGTTTATCGAGATGCATATATAAAGAAATCAAGCTTTATATACCTTTCGAAAACAAAAAAAAGAAAAAGAAGAAAAGAATACATTTAAGGCATCAATCAACTCACTTTCATCATCTAAAACTTGCTCTATGATTATGTCTTAAAGCCAGCTCAATAAGCCTTCCTGCTTTCTTCTTCGTTATCTTTCTATCTGCTGTAACGCCAAGAATCTTTAAATAGCCGATCTGTTTTACTGTCGCTGGTTCTTGCTTCGCTTTTTCGCGTTCTTTCTCAATCAGCGCCATCCTTGAATCTTTGGTAATCTCCTGCATTATAGCAATAGCCAGTCTTTCTTTATCAAACGTGTTATCTATCTTCTCGTAGATCCCTTTAAACAACCTCAAATAGTCTTCAGCTTGCATGAATTTAACCACCTCCTTTCACAGATTTATGAACAGGCTTAATCTGACTCAAAATAAACTTTTTTAAATCATTGAATGGCACTATATAATGCAACCCAGGGCTCGATGCCATTGTCTCTGCTCGTTCATATGCATCCTCTATGTTTTCTGCTTTGATTACTGAAAAATAGAAATTACCGTATTGATTTTCTATTAAAACAAATTCTATTTTAAATTTAACCACCTCCTATAAAGAAAGCTGACCATGAAGGTCAGCTTTTCCAGTCAGCTTTTTGATTGTGTGTTCTTCCATAAGAATCCTGTCCCATGCATCCCGGACATCCCTGAATTCATAGCCAATTATCTGAGCATATCTTTTCAATTCTTCGTAAGCAACCTGTGTTTCATGGTATTCATCGTCTTTATAAGCCATAACTATCTTATTCTCTGGTTTGAACTTAAAAGCAAATGCTACTTTGCCTTTTACCTTCGCAACAGTAAAACCGACTAACCCGAAGGTATATCCTTTATACTTGATCCGGGTATCTACATTTTTATACTGCTTTTTTTCTTTATCACTAGGAACCCACATTCTCAAGCTTTCGTTTTCAAAATCTGGTTTTCTTTTCATTTTAAATTTAGCCTCCTGGTGACTGGATGAATAGTCACCTTCATTTAATATCAAATTCTCCATATATATTAACCCTGGTTGCAGGAAGCGGGAAACCCGCAGGTGGTTTCTGGAGAAAAACAAGTCTCGCAAAGAGACCGAAAAACTTAAAATGCCTTCAGGTTCGAGCTGAAAGCATCGAAGTCTGGAAAAATGAGGGTGTGGCTAATGCGCCAAGAGAGGCTCATTTGCAAGACCTTTTTATGTTTTTTGCCCGAAGGGTTGTTTTGTGGGTTTTGGGAAGCAGGTCAAGACAATGTCAGACCTGCGGGCTTTTTACAGAAAAAGCGAAAAATGGGTTATTAAAAAATCAAAATTAATTCTATAATTATCTTTAATCGAATTTTAGCTTAAATAATTTCTTAAGTACTTTTTGTACAACTTCACGGAAATCTTCAATCTGACTATCTCTTACTCCAACTGTAACACGTTCGTGAACTAACTTACAGCGTAGTTGATAATAGTGTTCAATTTTTTTCCATAGTGTTTTACTAATTTTAATATATTTTTTAATCTCAGCATGAACTGTGTTTCTATTCTTAAATAGGTTAAGTAATCTTAAATCATTATAGGCCTGTCCTGATTCGTAGACGAGAAATTCTTTAAAGGCAATTTCCAAAGTACTGTCTAAAAGAATCAAACAAATACGGTTTTTTTGTTCTAATGGTTTGTTAAAAATAAAATCAATAGCCACGATGCCTTCATAAAGACCTTGAGTCCATGGTTTTTGTTTAGAAACTTTTCGGTTTATTTGTTTAATTATGTCAGCGTATCTTGGCTTAGATTTCGGTAGCGGTGGCAAATATGATTTTTTTGCTTCTGGGAAATTTTCGATCGTTACTTTTTCAATCTTCCCTTTAGAATATTTAAACACTTTTTCAACCCAATTACCTTCTAATCGTCGGGAAAGAGATGCGTAATCTTTTACGACCTGAACAAGCCAATCACGTAGTGCAACAAAAATATGGTGGTTCGGATTGATGGATGATTTACTGCTATTCCATGGCATTAATTGTGCTTCACCACGAAGCGATACAATTACTCTAACTAATGATACACTTGGATGAGGTAGTCCAGCTAATCCTTTTGTAAATCCGACATCATACGTTCTTAGAGCACGAGCTATCAAACGATCATTACAATAAAAATAGACACCGTATTCACCACCAGCGGGGCTGGATTCTTTAGTGAGACCAGCAAGGACTTCGGTTTTTACAATTTTGCCATCTTCCGTTTTTATATTACCAACATATTTATGTGGTTCATACTTTGGTGGATAAGCCCAATCTTCAAAACTAAGAGGTTTTATTTTTTCGGAATTAAGTTTCATAGTAACATTTTTTTTTACATAAGAATCGTGCATATGTAGTTCCAAGATGCTCTGTAAGCCGAGACACAGCGTCGTCTGTTATATTAACTCTGAGTTTTTGTAACTCGATAATGGTTGAGCCTTGCTGGATCTCATCCACTTCATAAACAGATAGTTGCCAATCTTCGGTTTCCAACCAATCATCGTCAAATTCTACTCGATATGTTCGCTCACTTCCGTATCGTGTAGTGATTTTTATTTCCTGTGCTAAGGCCACAACTGCTCTTTTAGTTCCCACACCAAAGATACCAATTGTTTCATCAGTCGGCAAATTACTAGTTTGTCCCGGGCCAACAATAAAACGAAGCTCAGATTTTTGGACACCGCCAGCGTTATCAGAAACATTTATTATTTGTTGGCTTTTATTAAGATTTATTGTTATATTTAATGGTGCTTTTTTCTTGTTTAGAGCCCAAATATCGAGAGCATTATCGATGAGTTCACATACAGAACGACTTAAATCGTAGTCCGCAATTATTGATGAAAAAATCCTTTTTGAAGGCACAGCGTTTAATATATCAATCTCTTTCTTCATCTAAATTAACTGATGTTAAAATCTCCTAAATTGAAATTTTTTATTTTGCTGATAATATCTATATTTCTCTTTCTCATACTTAGCCATCTTTCTTTCCAAAAATTGACTAAGCTGTGCATTGGTAGATTATAAAATATAGGTTTGTGTGATTTTCCAAGAAGATATGAGCGAAAGTTTTTTGCTAAAGGAATTGCGTAGATACCTCTTTTAAATGAGTGACATAATAGAATATTAGAATCAAATCCAATCATATCAGATGCCGTTCGAATAATTCTCATTCGCCAATTTGGTCCATCACCAAATCTATTTGTTAGCATAATATCTTTTTCCACGAGAAGTTTGTGCATAGCAGAGAAGGTTTCATTTGAGATATGTAATGTTCCATAGCCAGATGTGTTTCCTATAGGAATATAAAGTAATCTGTTTTTAAACTTCAGTCTATTATATTGTGAGCTATTACCATATAGGCTTGTTGTAAAAATGCATACCAAAGTATTAACTTTTCTTTTCTTAATTATTGTTTTGCTGTTTTTATATTTTTCTTCATATATTTTCCTAACTTCATTAGATGTCAGGATGTATGAAATAAGTTTTCCGCCTAACAGATAATTATATGGAGGTAACGCTCCTAACACATATGCATCCATTATGTAAATAATATTGTTAGTTCTTGTTTCTTTATCCCATCCTATCCATTTATCTCTTTCTGGTATATGAATTATACTACTGCCTATAGCACAAATGCCAATTAGTGGACTACTGTTGATGCCATCATCTCTTATTAGCATCCTTATTCTTCTGCCAACATACTCACTATATGGAGATGACCAATAGTATCTAAATATTCTAAAGATGTCATGTTGTTGTTGTGTTTTGCAGATTTCAATTCTTGGCAAAATCTTAGACTTTAAAATATCTTTTCCTTCTGCAAGATTTTTTTTAGCTATATCAATATGTTTTTTAATCCATTCTTTATTTTTATTCAGAGTTTCTTGTCTGGAAACATTCATTGACTGCTTTATTATCTCTTTGTTATAGTATTTCGGTGGTAATAATACTAATTTGTCTTTTGATTTCTCTGTCTGCCAATTAAGGCGGAATAAATCTCTTATTAATAGTAATTTAACTTTTTCTTCGCTATTTTTGGCTCTTATTAAACCATCACTTTGAATCCTGCTTAAATCATATAATGGTTTATTGGAACATAATACTGCGGTATTATTTGTCAAATTTTGAACCACCATATACTTTGTCTTCTACTGATTTTTCAAACCACTTCACTCTTATTGGCAGTGCAAAAGCTTGTTCAGAAGATACCATATATAAATTGCCAGGAATGGTTTCTTTTTGGATGAAATTTGCAATAACGCCTTCATAATTTACGTTAGATTTTATTAGGGCTTTAATATCATCACTATTACCTAAATGGAATGCAAAGAAGTTTTCAGCTTGCGTTCTAATTTCTTCTGAAATTGCTGATGGCCTTTGTGTAATTGCTACCATTCCAATACCGAACTTCCTTCCTTCTTTTGCCGTTTTGACAAATGGATTTGTGGCTGCTTTCACAAGCTGCTCTGAAAGTACATTTTGAGCTTCTTCAACGAAAATTACAGTGTTAATTACATCTTTCGGATTATCACTAGTGAATTTTTCTTTGTTATACTCAAACAATTTACGAACTAAGATAGTTGATATAATACTTGCATCAATATTATCTCTAAGAGACAGATCGATAATTACAGTTTTACCTTGTTTTAAATGTTCCATTACGTCTTCCAATAATTTTGATGAGAGGGAATGTAATCCTTTGCCTTCTTCTATTAAGTAGGCGATTCTTTTTCTAATAGCAGCAACCGTTGTTCTTGAACTTGCTTCTTTTTTTGTGTCCCAGAAATCAGGGTATTTTTTGTGTAATTCTTGAGGGTCTTTAACATAATTACTAATGTTGCTAATAAAATCTTTGACTTCATTTTCTTCTAAGTATAACAAAAAAGATTTCATTACTTCAGAAAATCCGGTACTGAAGTTTAGAATATCCCCAACAGTTAAATGTTCATGCATGTTTATTAAGACTTTGCCACCATAAATAAATCTGTTTTCATATCCGTTTGGAATTTTTTTATCACTGTAAACCACCAAATTATCCTTGATTTTTGGTTCATTTATATCACCTAATCCATAAGTTTTACGACCCTTCAAAAAATACTCACCATTCAAATCAAATATAAGCTTCCCATAACTGATGTCACTGATTATATGATAGAGAAGAACTTTAACCAAGTTTGTTTTACCGAAGCCAGACTGAGCAAACACCATTGTTCTTTTATCTCTTAGTCTCTGAACATCAAAAAGAATAGGTCCTTTATTTTCATAGATATTTTCACCTATACAGAGGTAACCGATTTCTGCTCCACTTTCATTACCAATATTCAAAATATATTTTACTTCATTTTGCTTAAGATGTCTTGCATGATAAGATACTGTTGGCAGTTTTCTTGCTGCTGTAGTGAAGTCAATAGATGTGCCTTTATCAACAAATGTACCAAGCAACCTAACTTTGTAAGTATAGCTAAACATTTTTTGTTTATCCCTGTCAGATAAGTCTCTCTCAGCTATTCTTGCATAGTGTACAGCAATTAGCGTTTTATCGCGGGATTTAAAAATGGGGTCTTCGTCGTAAATTTCTGCTTCTACTCTTGCTAAAAATTTTCTACCACTTTCATCTTTAGGAGTTAATACAATAAAATCTCCTGTACTTGGGCTTGCTTTAGCATCTTCGTAAGATGAATATATCAATAGCGCGTCCTCTGTTGTTTTCTGACCATATAGCACACCAAAATCAATCCTCTCAGACATATTAACCTCCAATCTTAAAATTTTTCATGGATGTCCAAAAATAGATTCTCTATTTCAATATTATCCATCCTTTGGTCCTTATAAAGTGCAAATTTTACTCTCTTAATAACTTCTTCTTTGAAATCTTTCTTTAAGGTGACAAAATTATGCACCTCTACTAAGGGGTATGGGTAACCAAGTATATAATGTTCCTGTGTGAGTGTTGTAAGTTCCTTAAATATTATGCTTAAATTATTTACATTTTTATTTCTATTATTATTTTCTATTTCTGGAATGGCATCAAATATGTTAACATCAACTATTATCCAATCATAATTTTGTAGTTTTTCCACATAGTCTAAACGAGCGACTGTAAATAGCCCAAAACCTCTGCCACCTTTTATATCTTTTTTTGCATACATAGCCGAAGTATCTTTACCACCATAAGAAGCAAGTAACACATCATCAGGAACTTCAAACCAACAACATAATTTTTGTTTCTTTGCATCTTTTTCCGTAAATGGATATGTTGATTTTAATTGATCTTGGAGATAATTGTCTAGTTGTCTCAAAGTATAAGATAATTCCATTTTAATAGGCGAATTTTTAGTAATTCCTACAATTATTATCTTCTTTTCATGTAAAAATTTTCCTAGCTTTACCAAATATCTTTGTTTGATGTTTAATGAACGTAATGTGCCATCTTTCAGTATAAAATCACGTTCGTTTATTTCACTACGATTTGCTATTTCATACACCAATGACCACTCTAAGATTTCTTGGGCAAACGAGAGAAGAATCGATAAATTCGAACAAACGACATTTTTTTTGTAAGGAAAAATATTGTCGGGGGAGTCTTGAAAAAATTCAATTAACTGGTTTACGGGTTCTATGTTCAACAACTCATCATAAATTGCAAACAAATGTTCTTCGTTTGTTATAAGGATGTTTCGTGGATAATATGACTTTCCTAATATGATGGGGTCATTAGTATTGTTCATTCGAACTTGTTTTCCCTTTTTGTAGCAAATATATCCTGCGGTATAGATACCAATTGAAATACCGTTATAGAATTGTTGACTGTAATAGCTGCCGTCTATGGCATAAAATCCTTTATCTATTTTATCTATTTCATCGAATGGCATTATTTCAAAAACTTGCGGCGTCTCGGGATTGTCAACATTTCCTATTACAGGGATAGAATAATTTTTATTGCTCCGTTCATTAATATAATGAGCTACTAGATCGACTGTATTATCTGGTATATTTTTCTGATCCATTACCCTAACCAAAAATACGAAATTAAGTATAATATATTTATCCGCAACTTCACTTTAATCTCATTTCTTTCTCATACACTTACACTATATGTACAATAGTAAAAATTAAAATAGTATCCATAGTTTAGGATATGGTTGTATACTTAGCCCCAAAAAGTGCCTTACCTAAAAAAATCAATCTTGCAACAGAAGTCAAAACAACGGCGATCATAATAATTGTACGGCAGATATTATCTAAAAATTCCATAATTCTCCTAATAAATGATATATAAATTTTAAACTTTGTCAATTGCTTTAAATACCAGTATTTTTACGTACTTGACAATGATAGCAGAATCTTTATAACTCCATGAACGAAACGAGAAGGTATGGAGACCGTGGAGGGGATTTATGTTCCTCTCCTGAGGTCTTTATGCCTTTTTATTTTCTAAGAAAAATTTAGTGGAATATCTTGACTTTTCTGAATTTTGGAGCATAATAGAAATAATCTGGAGCGTTGAATGAGACGGAATCGCAAAAAGCGTCGTATTAAGCAGGCTGTACTACCTCTTGCAGAAACCAAACCACTATTTGAGACAAAAGGCATCTTTTCTGATCATTACATCAAAACCAAACTCAAAATAAGTTCGCTATGGCCAAAAGAGGAAAAAGTTAAACCTCTATATGAATTCTGTTTAAATCTATGGAATAGATTACACATCACCCTCGCTCGTTCAAATGAGGAACTCACTCGGCAGGAATTCTTGGAAAAAATCATACCCGAATTAGGATTTGCTCATATAAGAAATCAGCCATTACCAACCGCACATGGTCGCAAAGAACCCGATTATTTGTTATTTGGCGCTCCTAAGACTAAGGAGTCCGCTGTTCCCTTATCTAAACCAGAACGCTTTGCTCTGGCAATTTCAGTCATGGAGGCAAAGAAAGTCAATCATCCTCTTGACGCAGTCTCAAAGACCGAGACGCCTGGACGGTTTCCTCATCAGCAAATACGAGATTACTTACAGGAGGCTACTGATATTCAAGGGAAACCATATTTTAACTGGGCAATTTTGACTAATGGTAATTTATGGCGCCTTTATTGTCGAAATGCACATCCGAGTGATTATTTTGAGTTCAATCTTGAGGAATCTTTGAAATCCTTAGATCAGTTTATGATGTTTGTTGCCCTGTTCAGCGTGCCAGCTTTTATTAAATATGCTGATAATCGGTGCCCTCTTGATGATTTGCGAGATGAAGCACTGCAATTTCAAACAAAACTTGAAGATGACCTTCGTAAAAGAGTTTTTAATATCTTAGAAAATTTAGCCAATGGGTTTTATAAAAGACCTGAAAATAAAATAGGTAGAGATGATTTAGTAGATTTATATCAAAACTGTTTAATCTTCTTATATCGATTATTATTTGTTCTATATGCTGAAGGTCGTGGTCTTTTACCGGTTAAACCGGCATATACTACCGGTGCTAATAAAAATTATCGTGAGCGCTACAGTTTACAGCGATTTGTGCATCGCTTAAAGAGTCCGCAGGAATTTACATCGGATGAGTTTACTAAACTTTATGAAGAGTTACTTGACCTTTTTCATCTAATAAACGGTGATAAACCATCGCTTAATAAACTATGTGATGTGCCTCTTTACAATGGTAGACTTTTTGATTCAAAGAAGTATCCAAGAATCGAAAAATGGCGGGTTGGCGAAAAGACCCTTGCCGAGGTATTACGCGACCTGATATTCAGTCCTGTGCCAACACGCCGCGGTGAACAGGATATAATTAAATTCGGTGAAACTATTGACTATGCTGATTTGGAAATAAGACAACTCGGTTCAATATATGAGGGTTTGTTGGAAAACCATCTTGAACCCAAAAATAGTCATATTCAATTGGTCGCTGATAAAACAGAAAGGAAGGCAACCGGCACATATTACACACCTGATTACATTGTGCAATACATTGTGAAGAATACACTGGAACCCCTGTGCGAAGAAATTGATAAGAATCCTAAAGTTCAAAAAGCCAATAATGAAAACCTGAAAAATAATTCGTATGCCAATGCGATACTTAAACTCAATATCCTTGACCCGGCAATGGGTAGTGGCCATTTTCTTGTTCGGGCAACTGAATTCCTCGCTGATAAAATTCTCAATCACCCAACTACTGCTTTACAAGTTGACAAAGTACAAAAAGGCTTATCTCATGAACAAACAGAAATTGCATATTGGCGCCGAAGGGTTGTTGAATCCTGTATATATGGTATAGACCTCAATCCATTGGCTGTGGAATTGGCAAAGTTATCACTTTGGTTAACCTGTATTTCGTCGGACCAGCCTTTGAATTTTCTTGACCATCATTTAAGGCCAGGTAATTCACTCATTGGTGCAAAGTTGCTGGAATTAAGTTCCTTGCCAACAATAAAGAAAACACCTCAAATCAGCATTACCTTTGGGCCGGATTTACCAAAAGCAGTCAGTGAGGCTATTAGAACATTACATAGAATTGAAGAAACTGAAAGTAAAGATATTGACATTATAAAAAATAAAGAATCACAATGGTATAAGAAGGTTTGGCAAAAACTTGAATTGTATCGGAATATCTCTGATATATGGACTGCTACTTTCTTCGGCGCTGAATTAACTGAAGATGATTATCATCAATACGTACAGATGATAATATCAAAAACAGAACACAAAGTTGATAAGAGTAGTGATTATAAAAAAATGAGAAAAAGACTTGATGAACATAAAAATACTGTTTCAAGAATTGCTAGAGAAAAAATGATCTTCCACTGGGAACTCGAGTTCCCGGAAGTATTCTTCAATGAAGACGGCGCACCAAAAGAAAACCCAGGATTCGATGCAGTAATCGGGAATCCACCGTATGATGTATTGTCTGCAAAAGAAAGAAAAGAAAAAAAGATTAAATTCCAATATGATTTAGTTTATTATAAAAACAGGTATTTATATTTCAGAGGCAAATTGAATCTATACAGACTTTTCATAGAGAAGGGGTATTCGTATACAAAAAATTCAGGAAGATTTAGTTTCATTATTCCAAGCACCATCATGGCCGATCAAAGTTCCGCGCTTTTAAGAAAAAACTTGTTTGAAAGCAGTAAAGAAGTTACTTTTCTGGAATTCCCTGAGAAAGCAAAGGTTTTTTGCGATGTTACACAGGCTGTATCTATTGTCGTGGCGCAGAAAGGCACTCCAAAAACCAAAAATGTCTATTTAGCTACAGAATTGGCAGGTGAGCATGATTTAGTAAAACCCAGGTTCTATGAAGTTGAAATTAAAGAGTTATTTAAATCAGATGAGAGTTTCGCATTACCAGCGATTTCTTATGAGTCAACTGGACTGTATAAGCGATTACAAAAATTTCCATGCATTAAACAGATTAATAATCTATCAGTATTCCAAGGTGAAGTAAATCTCACAATTTTTAAAGAATGTATCAATTCGAATGAAGGTGCTCAGTTAATTAGGGGCGACCATATAAAACGATATAAATTGGTATTTGGCACAAACAAACCTTCGTATTTAAATATACAATGCTATCTCACAAAAGCAGGTGAATCAGAAAAATTGAGACATCACAAGTTAAATAGGTTAGCATTCCAGGAAGTTGTGAATATGCAAATTCCTAGAAGATTAAATGCTACTATAATAGAACCAAATCAATTCCTAGGCCATACAACAAATTATATTATTATTGAGAAACCTTATTCCATTCTTTTCATACTGTCTCTGTTTAATTCAAAACTTTTAAACTGGAGATTTAAATTAACAAGCAAAACGAATCATGTCTCTGGCAATGAAGTGAGACGTTTACCTATCTGTCTTATTACATTTCATACTGCCGACACGCAACGCAACGCCTTAGTAAGTGAAGCTAATACATTATATCTTGAATCGCTGAAGGAAACAAATAACGTAAGGAAGTTTTTGGATTTTATAAGCACGCGCCTCGAAACAAAACCAGCACAAAGTGACGTAATTCATGATGTTCTTGCTTCTCTTGGCGAGCAAATGATATCAATGAATAAAGAGAAACAAAAAACTATTTCCGAATTTTTAACTTGGCTAGAAAAGGAAATTATCAATCGCTCAATTGACAATCTTAAAAACAAAACCAAAATCAACAAATTTTATGAAAATGAATTTAATTTGCTCGTTAAAGTCTTAAAGCAAAACCACGTTCTACCAAGAGTTATCACTTTAGGTGATGAACGATATGAGAAATTGAAAAAGGCTTATGATGGTACAATGACAAAACTCTCACCACTGATGGGTAAAATCTCTAAAACCGACAACCTCGTTGACCAAATTGTCTACAAACTCTACGGCTTGACAGAAGAAGAAATCAGAATTGTAGAGAAATCTTATTGAGGAGAATAATGAAAGGTAAATCCAAAGGTAAACTTGTCCGCCCGCATTCAAAAAGTATGTCTGCAACAAATCAGAGTTGGGTATATAAGTATGAGATTTATGTAATCATCTACGAACTCGTCAAAACCTGCTTCGATAAAGCAAAGAGTGTGTGAGTGGCTGTAACTGGACATAAAAATATTGAAATCAAAGAAATCCCCGATGTTCCCCAGCAAATAATTGATGCTGCGCAAAGTGGTAAATTAGTTTTATTTATTGGCGCAGGAGTTTCTCGGATTATCGGATGCCCTTCTTGGGATGAATTTGCTCATTTGCAATTAAAGGATTTATATGAGAAAAAAGCAATCAACTTTTTTGAATACATGAATCTTAAAACTATGGAGGCAAGAAAACTGTTATCAATTTGTAGACGATTATACAGAGAAAAAGGTATACAGCCTCAAAGGATGAAATTTTTATTGAAAGGTAAAGATGAATTAATCAAGAAGTTCACTATATTTGATGACCTGTATGCTTTTAAAGCTATTTACATAACCACAAACTATGATGACTATCTTGACAGGGTTACTCGAGACCCTTCTACAGCAGCGGTCGCTATTTCAAAACCTTATCTTTCACAAGAAAGTGTAGAAAAAGAAACTCCAAAAAGTAAAGTTTGCCGTCAGAAGGAAGAACTTTTAATCTCAAATTTAACAAATGGTAACGTGATTCATCTTCATGGAAGTATAGATGATGAGGTCAACGTGGTTATGACAATTGTTGATTATATGCGACATTACGAACGTGATGCTAGGCCTGCGATACTTCTGGAAGAAGTTTTTAAGGACTATACTGTACTTTTTATAGGTTATGGCTTAGAAGAATATGAGATTCTAGAATTCGTGATAAGCAAATCTCATTCAGCAGAGTGTGAGGCGAGTCATTTCATGCTTTATCCGATCTTTAAGAAAGAATCAAATCTATTTGATCTCCAAAGAAAATATTATATTGATTTAGGGATTAGATTAATTCCTTATCCAATAGATGATAATGGATATGAACAACTTGCCGAAGTGGTTCGTGAGTGGGCGAAACAAATTGGACCGATAGCGAGACCTCAAGGATATTTGGAGAGGATTAAATTAATTGATGAGGTACTCTAGTGTGGCACTAAATCCGAAAGAAGAAGCAGTCTTAGCATTAATAAAAGACCCTGTATATGAAAATTATTTTTTCAATAAGGTATCGGATGTTAAGTGGTTTGAAACACTAAAAGAAAGAGGTTATTTTAAGTCTGAAAAAGCCCCTGGACCAATACCTGCAGATGAAAAAGGGTATGTGACAATTCCTGTATGGAATGTCCTTCCTTATCTTGAGAAAATATCAAAACAGGTTAATGAACCAGGAGATGAAAAGTATATAGATGAACTTTTAATTATAATTCGTGAAGTGACTGAATATCATAAAACCACAAAGACTTTACACAATTATAATACATGGTCATATTTTGTTAAAATTATTGTCAATATACCAAGTGCCAATATACCAAAAGATATTATTGATTTTATACCAATCTGGCTTGACTCCAAATACCTCTCAACATTCTTAAGCCATGATTTAGCTCTTAAATTATTACCTAAATTCTTACCTGAAAACCCTTCTGATATAGACATAGAAAAAGCAGAAAAAGTTTTCGAAAGCCTATTTGAAATAAGGTGGAAAGAAAAACCTAAGGGCTATATTGAAACACTTGCAGGTATGAGAGATGAACCATATTTGTTGGTTGATCAGCACTGGTTAATTGATTCTCTAATTAATAGGAGGAATGCACACAAAGTAGGAGAAAAATGTTCAGAAAAACCCATATATATACTTGCTGACAAACTTAAAACAATATTTCGTCACGAACATAGTGGAAGTTCTTTTGATGTAAACATTGATAATAAAGCGTATAGAATAGTAGTTAATCACACGAATGATTTTGAATTTTCGTGTTGTGGAGGTTTAATTGACGATAAAGCATACAGTGAAGTTAAGGCACAAGAAAAGCTTTTCAGAAAGATGTTATATGTTCCTGAAACACAATTTAGTTTCATGATATCAAATTGTCAAGTGGCTGTAGATTTCGCCAATCAAATGATCCTGAAACTTGAAGAGAAACGACTTGGGAAAATTGAAGATGATTTCAGTTGCAGAATGGAAGATTTCTATGACCATATCTTTAACGATTATTCCTACATTTGGTATAGAAATATAGCCGATGCCCCACATTATATTCCAACCAGTGTCAAAGAACTAATTGCATATATAATGCGCGAAGTGACTACTAGTAAAGTGAATAAAGATAAAACTTGTGGCAAAAACATCATTGAGAAATTTTTAAGCAAAGATTTTCCATATCCTTTATTTAGAAGAATTGGTGTGTTTATCGTTGGTGAATACTGGGACGCTTATAGTGATATATTTGGTGACCTTTTAGAATCAAAAGATATTGAAGTGATGTTAGATGATCCACATTATGAGGCTGAGTTATATTCATTACTTGAGAAAAATATATTGAAACTATCTCCAAAATTCAAAGAACAGTTGCAGTGTATCGTTAATAAGGGGCCTCAGAGACATTCTTTTGATGAAATAGAAGAAAAGGAAAAATATATTAATTATTGGAAACAAAAATGGTACTCAGCTCTGAAAGCCGATACAGAATTTGCTAAATTATATGATCATTATTATAACCTGACTAAAACTAAAGAGCACATTTCTTTCAAAGAATATGGAGTGCGGACGCGGTCTGGTCCAGGTCCATCACCGCTATCTGCCGAGCAGATTCTTTCAATGTCCAATAATAAAATTGCCAATTTCCTGACCACTTTCAAAACAAAAGACTGGTGGGAAGGGCCAACAGTCGAAGGTCTTGCTGAGACGTTGAAAAACTTAGCAAAGGTTCAACCAGAAAAATTTATTGATGATTTGCATCCATTTATTAGTACCGCTTATCTTTACAACTGGTATATTCTTTGGGGTATTCGTGAAGCTTGGAATAATAAGAAACTATTTGATTGGGGTAGACTATTAGAGTATATAAGAGACTATATAAATCAGCCTGCGTTCTGGCAGGATAAATTACCAATTGCAGGAGACCATTGGAAGCCTGATCACACAGTGCTCATTAGTTCAATTGGAAGTTTGATTCAAGATGGCACAAAAGATGATACTTGGGCATTTGATGAAGAATACAATGAACTCGCAATAGAAATTATGAAAATTATCTTAACCGATGTTTATATCAATAAGTTAAACACAAAACCTGATGATAGAGAAGGAGACTATATAGTGGACATTCATAATACTCCCTTAGGGAATGTCATTATTGCTCTAATATATCTTTCATTACGAATTGCGCGGTTGCAATGCAAAAAGACAAATGGCAAATCAATAGATCATTCAGGTTGGAACGAATTATTAAAGAAACTCTATGAAACAACTATAGAAAAAGAAGTCATTGAAGCGTATACAATATTAGGTCAGTACCTACCAAATATAATATACTTGGATAGTGCCTGGGCTGAAAAGAAAATCATTGAGTTAGAGAAGCCATCAAGAAAAGAATTTCGAGAAGCATTTATTTCAGGGTATTTAAATATAGTACGTGTATATGATAATATCTATAGACTGGTATCAATGCAGAAACATTATGAATGGGCATTAGAAACCGCATTAGCTAAGCATACCAACGAGCAATTGGTTAGCCACATTACAATCGGCTATTTAAGAGGTTATTCAGATTTATTTGATAAAATTACAGAAAAAGAAAAATGGAATATACCTCAAATATTGGGGATAATTGAATTCTTCTGGCGCGAGAGCAGATATCTCTTGAAGCCAGATATTGAAAACAGGAATGAAATGATTGCGCGTGTAGTTGAATTCTGGAATAAAATTTATGAAAGATATAAAGAAAAAACCAACGATTTATCTGAAGATGATAAAAAAATCCTATCAAATATTGTTAAATTAACTATATACTTTGAGAAAATTGATAAAAAAGAATTTGATTGGCTAATGTTATCTGTACCTTATGTCCACATCGAGAGTAACGAGCGTTGGTTGTTTGAATATCTTGATGGCTTGAAAGAAAAGGACGATAAAATAACATCTACAAAACATATACTACAAATTATACTGAAAATGCTTGAAAGTTCTTCTTCAAGCCATACTCCGGACTATTTAAAATCCATCATTAGTTATGCATACGAACTGAGTGATCGGGATATTAAGCAAATGGCAAACGACATCTGCAACATCATAGGCGCCTCAGGATTTGACTATTTGCGACCAGTTTATGAAAAATACAATGAATAATGACACTCTCTACATCCTCGCCTGCGACATCACCGAAAAACTCGAATCCGCATTGGATAAATTTAGAGAGATCTATAAGATATAAAAAGAAATAAAAGGAGGATAAAATGGCAAATTGGGAGTCTTATTCTGTCGCCGATATAGTCCAGAAGATAAAAGATGATATAATAGTTTTGCCTGTGATTCAACGGAAATTGGTGTGGGATGAGGAAAAAATGGAGCTACTGTTTGACACTTTATTGAAGAGAAATAGCTTCGGTGGAATCATGGCTTTGGAAGAGGAGAAAAAATCCAAACCTTTATTTGCATTCAGGCGTTTCACTATTGACGGTTCATTAGTAATGTCAGAATATACTGAAAGTTTACCGCGAAGCCACAGTTTAATTATTGATGGACAGTGTTCTGTTTCAGCACATGTGGGACACATTGGGTAAAATTTAGTAGACACTCATAGGGTTGTGCTCCCCTTAAAATGGGGTATATTTGAGTACCCCGAGGAGGTAAGATGGAGAGCACAGC